>Ga0210040_10000267_pt1 | contig 91619 bp, 72 predicted proteins | sample CryGeyCG12114_NA_FD_185462 | JGI IMG/M metagenome (GOLD analysis project Ga0210040, IMG submission 185462) | Groundwater microbial communities from aquifer - Crystal Geyser CG19_WC_8/21/14_NA (SPAdes) (version 2) | ecosystem: Environmental > Aquatic > Deep subsurface > Groundwater | place: USA... | reverse complement strand
CTCGTCCTTTGTAGCACAGGTAAGGATGCACATGGCAGGCGTGTCCCCAGGTCAGCAACTTGAACGATCAGAAAGGTTCCACAAAAAAGTCGCTGGCGCACAGTCTCGACACCACCGACGTCAGCAAGCACCATCGTGGCCATCGAAGTCGTGATAGGAATATAAGCAGCGTTGTTGCCAATCCAGCCCCATCCTCTCCACATATGGCATCGCACGTCGCTTCGAAATGCCTACTCGACCCTCGACCACTTCGGTGACCAGGTCCAATGCCCGCATCAAGCAAGTCCACCAAGCAGAGACACGACCATCGACATCACCATCCCGTTGGCAACCTCGACCACACAGTGATGATCCAGATGTGGGGACGTACGATTTCGCCTACCTAGCTGGTGTGCCCGATCCCACCACCATCTCGAAAACAATAGCAGCAGTCAAGACAATCCTCTCCCCATTGATCACACAGCCACTGCTGCTGAGGACATTACTGCTGATCTTCGGAGGCTGTTGCAGCAATGTCTACACCCTCGAGTCAATCCTGACCCTGTCTTCCTCAACGGGAACCTTGATCACCTTCCTCCAATTCGCCTTCATAACACTCTATACCCTCCCGTCTCAGTTGCAATTCTGGGTCACGTCTCCTGCCGAACCAGCACCTCTACAGCCAACACGTCGACTATGGTTTCCTAGGCTCAAGAGACGGAAAGTCCCTTTGCAGAAATGGCTCACTTTTGCCGCCCAGTTCGTCATGATCAATGTGTTGAACAATGCTGCCTTTGGCTATAAGATATCCTTGCCGCTACACATCATCCTGCGCAGCGCTGGGCCAGTAGCCAGTATGATTGTGGGATATATTTGGGCCGGCAAGAGGTATAGCTCGCAGAAGACAGTGGCTGTTGCGCTGCTATTCGTGGGCGTGGTGCTTGCCGCCCTAAGTGACGCTTCAAGCAAGGCTCCATCCCTGCCAGCAGGCTCAAAGAGCAAGGAAGATGTGTTGAAGAGCAACACAACATCTAATGCTACTCCCCCGGAAACGAGCTCGATCGATGCTACAGGCCCCCTTCTCGAGCAAGCACCAGGTTTCGCTCTGCTCACCCTTGGCCTCCTTCTCTCAGCTATGATGGGCATCTGGTCAGATGGCATCTACACCCGCTACGGCCGCACACGTGCCATCGCAGACGAACAGCTCTTCTACGGCCACTTGCTCTCCCTGCCGTTCTTCGCAGTGCAGTACAACACCCTTCAATCTCAATTCCACAAGCTCTTCGCCGCCAGCACCGCGTCTTTCCCACCATCCGCCAGGCCACAGAAAGACCTAAGCGGCCTCCCGCCCATGGCTGTCCTGATGCACAGACTCGCCGGCCCAAACCAGCAGTCCTGGCACGAGAAGCTAATAAATTCCTTAACGCTCGAATACGTGCCGAGAGCGATCACATATCTAGTCCTCAACAGCATCACGCAAATCGCGTGCATAAGTGGCGTGCACCATCTGTCCACACAGACAAGTGCTTTGACCGTGAGCATTGTGCTGAACGTGAGGAAGGTGGTCAGTCTGCTGCTGAGCATATACCTATTCGGCAACAATTTGCCGCTGGGCGTGCTCGTGGGAGCGGCTGTGGTCTTTTTCGGTGGCGGATTATATGGCGTTCCGGATAGGAAGACTGAGGGGAAGGATGGGGAGGGTGCGGACGGGGAGACGAAGAAGAATCGATAGCAGAGCAGATAGGTAGGTAGGTGGTCGTGTCCAGCTGCACCGCAATGCAATGGAGACCGTTCGGTGGCGCGGGTGTATGTATGCATGCATGTATGTCCATCGTGGCTACGCACGCAGTCGCATACGCAAATGCGCCGATCTGAAGATGGGATAGAAAAAGACATACTGTAGACATAGACATGACCATAGATCTCCTCAAGCAAGACATCCTATCCTATTCTATCCATTCTATCCATTCTATATCACGCCCCACCACACCGCATCATCGCACCCTTCGTTCTCAGCATCCCTTTCCCTTCCTGTTGCAGTCACTCACTCTTTTCTTCCCCCTCACTTCATTTCTACTCGATTCAACTCCTGTTCCCTAACACATCACATCACATCACATCCCAGCACACCACATACACGGCGAGCGGCGAGCACAATACCGTACGATATCGTACGGTACGGTGCGTATCCAGCAGCACAGCACAGCACATCGCATGCGGTTCTCCTCTCGTCTCGTCTCCGCGGATCCTGGACTGCTCATCTCGTCTAAACGCAGCCATCGGAGTCGCAGTCGCAGCCGCACTCTCAGTCGTGGAGCAGACCAGCATCCGCTTTCACGGATCGGATCGTGAAGAAGCGCGCGGGCGGTGCGGTGCGGTGCGGTTTACGGTACTTGTGAGCTTTCTGTTCTGTCGCGTCACACTGGCTGGATTCTGTGATGTGACGTGAGTAAGCGGAGACTGAGACTGAGGCTGAGGCGGCGCAGGAGGACGGCGTTGTCGAAGGCAAGTGTACAGTCGCAATGTAATGTTGATATAGTGTCAGACGACGTATGTGCTCAAGACATCGGTGCGGTGCGGTACGGTGCGGTGCGGTGAGGTGCGGTGCGGTCATCCGCGAGAAAGTTGAGACCTTTTCGGGGTCAGATCCATCCATCCATCCCTCCATCGCTGAATGATCGCATCTGCGGTGTAGCGAGCCGAGACGAGACGAGACGAAATGCATTAGAGTACTCGATAACCAAGCGGGATGTAAAGTCTCTTCCCTGCGTTTCAGTTCCACTCGCTCGCCGCCCTCCTCAACGCACTTCCCTTCCCCTCAAGCGAACAGCCCACCGCCCGCTCAAGCACAGTAACAAACTCAACGGCAACCTGCACCTCATAATCCTTCTCTTCCACCCCCTTCCTTTCGTCACTCAATCCCATATCGCCTACCCTCTCAAAATCCACGTCCCGCTCAACCATCTCCTGCAACTCGTCGGCACTCCCGACCTTGACCCCGAGTTCTCGTAGCGCATCGAATGCTTTAGAATCCGCGTAGGGCCAGATCGCGTCGCCCCAGCCCTCGCACGCCTGCACGCGGCGACAGAAGATCTCGGCGCCGGTCTGGCCGAGGCCCTTGACGGTGCTTTTGACGTGGTCGATGGTGGCGCGCACGCCGCCTTCGTTCGCGGCTGTTGCGAGGGCGAGCATTTCGTCGCTGTCGTTGGAGGCGCCGGTGTCGGAGTTTGAGTCTGAGTTTGGATCTGCGTATTGGAGGCCCATGTCGTGGAGGTAGGATGCGGTCTTCTGTCTGTGCTGGGTGCGGGCTTCTTCCAGGGCATGCCAGATCTTGTCTTGGCCTGCGGACTTTAATTTGGAGGGGGTGGTGAAGGAGTAGGGGTCGTTGAGGAGGGTACGGACGGACCGCATGCCGAGGGTGTGGGAGAGGGGTTTGCTTAGGAGCGAGGCTGTTATGAGGTGCTCGAAGGGGGTGAAGAGGCTGGGTGGGGTGAGGGAGTATGTTTTCTTGAATTTGCCTGAGCGGGCGGCGTCGAGTTCGTCGGAGGGGAAGCAGTAGGGTATCGAGTCTGCGGAGAGGAGGAAGTTGAGGATCTGCTTGGATGTTGCGTCTTTGCCTGTGCCTCCGCCTGCTGTGCGGCCGGATGCGCGACTGCCTTGTCTGGGCTCTTTCTTTGGTGGTTTCGACGCTGATGCTGATGTTGGCGGTGACTTGCGCTTTTGGCCTGCTTGGGCTTGTTCGTCGTCGCCGGGGGCTTCTTCTGGTTTCATGTCGTCGGCTGGGACGTCGCCCATCTTTGTGTCGTTGGGTTCTTGTTCTTGTTCTTCTTCTTCGTTTGCGGCTTCGTCTTTGGGATTGGTTGGGTTCTCGGCTTGCTCGGGTTCTTCTTGCTTGGCCTCTTCTTTCGTTCGGTCAGGGACTTGTTTCTCTCCTTGTCCTTGGGCTTTCTGCTTCTTGTTGACAGCTTTCGCTGCTTGCGCTTTCTTTGGTGGCATGCTGGCTACGCTGAATCCGACTTGGGTACAGTGCGAGGTCAAAATGAGGCCTACTACGACTTTGCGACAAAATGCGACAACGAGTGATCCAAGAAAGCTCGCATTCCGTACCTGTACCTGACTAGGATCTTGAGCTTGCAAGTCATGACGTGGATGCTTGGGGGACGAATCCACTTCCCCAGCCTCCGAGTCCAAGACGAAGCCCTAACCTTATTTGTTGGATTTCCCCGAGTACTCCTAGCGGCATTTGGAGTCGTAGTATGAAGAGCTTTCGTGGATCCCGTGCTCAATCTTCTCGATCTAACATGCTCAATGTTTCGACCTCTCGCTGAACCATATCCTCAAACTCTTGCCGGCTCATTCCTGCGCCTTTCGCTAGGCGGTACATGCTTTTCACGCTGTAGCTTATGTGCTGCTTGATCGCTATCTCCGACGCAGAATATCGATCCGCCTTCGATTCCAACCTCGAAATAGTGTCTGAGCCGGCTCTTGAAGAAGGTGAAGAGGGTACAGGCTGGTTGATGTTTACCACGTCTTCATCCTCTGGTATGTGCAATCTACTTGTAGGCTGCTGCTGTGCTGGTTCCTCGTCATCGTCGGCATTCTGCTGAATACGTAGGTTGCTTCTTGAGGTTGAGGCCCCTGGCATACTGTCTCGGCCCAAGGTAGACTCCCCAATCTCCTCATGTTGCTCGTCCGGGTCGTAACTATCCATCGCTGGTTGCACATCTGCATACTGAGAATAGTAATCTGCTTCTGTCGAGCCTGGGCCTGCGCCCGCTGGGTTGATCGAGCCTTGTCTCGCTGGTGTGCCAACGTTCGGGGTCCTATCGTACTGTGCCCAGTAATCATCATCGTCATCATCCTGATCTCGACCTGGCACGGATGATTTTCTGTCGGACGTCTGTGTCTGTGTCATTTGGGCACGTAAAGTCGACGTCTGTCCAGCTTGTGCAGGAGTGCCCGACCATGACTGATCCTGACACAAATCTGAATCGTAGGGTATCAACTCGAACAGCTTCCAGGCATTTCCCTCCTCACTACTGGTGCACCACATATACAGCGCCGTCAAGTCCCAGTCGTTCAGTGGTATCTGCGCCTTCAGTGTCTCTGCATCAGACCTCTTGTAGGACAGCCTCTCGATCTCGCCTACCTCGAGCTCACCAGAGGACGGATGGGGCTCAAAGTTGGCATTCTCTACCGTCTCTTTCAACTGCTCGGCTTTAGATGAGTCCCAGCACAACAGCCGAAGCCAGTTGTCGTGCGCTGATTCACCGCTTGTCAAATAGGTCAGGCGCTGCCGTAGTATAGGTGCGAGCAACTCCAGTAGGGCGGGGGGAGGCTTCGACGAGGCGAAAGAGGTAGGTAAGCACGCGAGCAGCGGTGGTAGGAGAGACTGGGGGTCGGGTGGCGGTATGACATTCGCCATGGTGTAGGTAGCAGTATAGGGACGTTAGCTATGACTCGTCAATCGGTTCTCGCAGCTCGTGAGCACGGTAGACAATATAGTAAGAGTAGGACGGCGTAAAGAGTTAAGCTCAAGCACAAACAATGATCAAGGCACCGGGTCAGCAAGTAGGTGTCGTTAGGCGGTAGCAAGCAATGTTGAGGACAACGTTATCCAAGATTGATATAAATTCATTCTAAATCACGACTGTCAGATTTTGCTGCAAGCTGGTCGTGTCCTCGTACCGTACACGCAGGCTTGAACTGACGTTCGAGGTCGAGAGGAACAGGGCGTCGGCAGCGGTCCGGATGCATTTCGTAACCCTCCATTGACCCGATCCTCATCCAATAAGCATGCTGAAACAGACGGCTCTATCCTAGGTACTTTCACATGTCTGTGCAGCCAAGGCCAGAACCGTTTGTTGGTTCCACAGCCTGTTTTTTTGCAGCATCTAGAAGTCACCCGACATTTATTTAGTGGAAGCTGGCTACCAAGCTCATGCGGCTCTTGCTTGAGTGACACGTGTCCGGCAGACTTGCTCTGAAGGCGGAATGTGCACATGCGATGTCGACAAGGGAAGCATGGAACAAGTCCATTTAGCCTGGGGCAAGCCAAGGGGTCGGCCTGGCGGTCGTGCTTGGAGGCTTTCGGCACGTCTCCCCGCGCGTAGACAAGACCAAATTTTGAATCTGGCTCACGACTGCCATCACCTACCGTAACCATACCGCTTTTGCCCACGTGATCAACCTTCGTTAGGTAAGGAAGCTCGCCCTACAACCGTACAAGTAGACTGCCTTGGACTGCCGCTTACCTGTAATGACGTCCATCAGACTTTAACATGTAGAATGTACATGGGTCTTACAAGGTACAAATCAAGTACAGTCAAGCGGCGTATCGCTTGTCGAATCAGCCTGAGGCAGTGCTAAATGGAGGGTCTAGCTGGCTTGTACATGAGCACGCAAGAGCCTCTTGGTCTCTACATGTTTCTACATTCTTGATTCCTATTCTTGTTGCACGCAAGATGACTCTGAACAATGATGGCACTGACATGCAGGGATCAGAATCGGTTATGATAGACGGCTCACAGTTTCAAGATGCAGCACAGACAAACGGTTCACAAGGTTCTAGCGACGGCAACAATGCAGCAGCATCTGAAACCGATGTCCAGTCATATAAGCCTCCGGACCAGTCTGTCTCTGGTTGGAAGTCATATACTTGGTGGATGAAAGTCAAGGTCGAGATCTTGTGCATACCGACAAACCTGCTATTAATTCTGATGGCACCTCTCATGATGCTGACAGCGTCGTATGAGAATGCATACCCATCGTCTTCCCATATCCAGCGACAAGGGCAGCAACAGCGACGGCAACCATCAACTTCCTCAGAGCTACAACTTCCTAGTCCTACCACCACGATCTCTCCACCAGCAAGGGATCCAATAACGTATTATTCCGGACTATCCACCCGTTTCCCACCACCATGGAGGAAGACAATCGATCGTTTGTGCTTGACGATCTGCTTGTTCGCACCGTTCTGGCTCCCCGCATTATGGACCGCGTCGATCATCAACATTGGCGGTCCTTTAAAGCAAGACTCGACATCTTGCCTGACGCGTGAGCACGAAAAAGGATTTCGAGGCAACTCCGATTTCTACGGCCTTGGCGTTCGACTAGGTATTTACTTTCAATGGATAGCAGCGACCCTCGCCATGCGCTTCATGCCCTCTGCGAGACATCTCGTCGTTGGCTCATACATCCTCTTTCAGGTAGGTATGCTTTCAGCAGCATACCTCCTGATCCTGCCGAGATCGTGCACTTTCAATGCCGAGATGTCAATCGTCCTCCAACTTCTCTGGGGAGGCGCGGCGCAGGTATGCATCCCCTTCCACACTACTAAGAAGTCATTTAGTGAGAGATCACGGCATGCCAGGCTTGAGATCATGTTCGTGGTGATAGGCATCGCAATCTTCGCGATCGCATCCTGGTTCAATCTCCGATTATGGCTCCACGACGAGAAGGACTTCATGGAAACTCCTGGTGGAACGACCGAGTTCTTCATATTAGGGAATGTCCCCCCAACCAATGTTTGGGAAGCAAGGCGTTATCGAGGTTCGCTGACACTCTTTCGTTTTGTTGAATTGGTCCACGTACTTCGACGTGACAAGGTGGGGAGCTTCCTCTTTTCTGAGCTCCTTGAGTGGACTTTTCTTTCGGCTACGGATCTCGCAAGTGGGGGACTCGCGACGCTCATGAATATTGCCGTCAAGGCGGTCATCTGGGGGACAGCATCCGTATGTCTTGCATCTGATTTGATGAGAGCAATACCAGAAGATGAACCTGCTACCGATAAGGACGAGCACTCAGATGCTCTAGGTATTTGTCAAGGGTTTCTTGAAAAATGGTCAGCCAATTTGTCTCCATCTCGTTGCGTTTCTTGGGCTAACGAGCGCGTCGCAGGTACGGGATATTCCGTCATCTGGTAGTGATGGCAATAACGATTGCCTCCATCGAGTATACCATTATTGGAAACAATATTACGGAAGTGCAGAGCATAGACACAACGGGACAGGTCATGGCGCTTGTGACGGGTGCTGGAATGTTACTGGCATTGCTTGGCCAGTGGACGATGGCGTGGTACGGGGGGACGTTAGTAAGTCCTCCTCTTGTGCTTGTGCCTACACTTTCTTACCAAATACATTAGGCGGACGCAGCATTTACCGCAGCTGGCCCTGACTCGGCGATTGGCTTCCCGACCGCGGATGGTAGGTGGGTCTAGATTGCCCGGGAATCGTGACAGTCTGGTTGTGTGTTTGTGTCAATAAAACAACTTATCCTCCGCAACCGACCATAGATCGCGAACACGGATTCCCGTTTTCTCACTTCCGTAGTAAACCCCCTTTCCCTCGGGAACCGCTACGGTCTGGATGCGGATGTTGTCATGGTGGAGTTTGCTCTAGCGAGACTGAATGAGCACGCGGTTCTAAGGGTGTGCGTCCTTTGATCCGATGATGTTGGTGGATGAGCTTGTGTAGGCGCACGCGAGCGGTGCGCGCATCGAGTAATCCGACGTACAACAGTTTTATCTGTGTTACAAGTATCGCTTTTATGATAAAGGCTCCTAGTAGACAAGCTGTGATTCGCCGTAAAGCGGTGCTACACCAGCACAATCTAGAAGTTTGGGTGAACATCGATACGCTTAGCAATTTCCCGTCTCCGCGCCATCATTCGACGTATACAAAAAACCTCTCTTGAGTAGCAGTACCTTGTAGTACATAAGTGAGTGCACAGGAGTATGGGCCTGCGTCGGTGGAGGCGGCAAAATGTCCATTTTTGTACGCGAGCGAGATGTGGTAGCCGACAGCTGTCAAGCTGATAAATCTCGAGAGTTTTCCAGTTCTCCGCTCCCGAAGATGCGCTGCCAACGCCGAACAGTTCGGCAATGATCGACCAACACTCACGCTCCTCACCTAGAGGAGCTCTACATGGGTCTTCAGCATGTCGTGACTATCACGGGACTAGCTACACAGCCGTAACATAGACAGCAGCCTATACCCAGCAGGCATTGCAACCATGGAAATACCTACCAATGATGACGAATCTCATCCTATCAACGGCCCCAAGCAGGTGGCAACAGTCAACGACACCGACGAGCTTCTCGAAGACGAATACCATGACGAGAATCTCGACGGCAGGATCCGGCGAAAGGTCGATCTGCGATTGTGTACCATCGCCGGCGTCCTATGCAGTTTGAACCTACTTGATAGCGGTATCATCTCTTCGGCAGCAGTAACGTCCATGCCACAGGACCTGCAATTGACGGGAAACCGCTTCTCTGTGGCCATCTTCATCTTTACAGTAGCATCTGTATGCGCGCAGCTACCCGCAACAATCATTATGAGACTTGTCGGACCACCCACCTTCTTCAGCTGCACGACTGTGCTATTTGGGCTGATAACGTTCTGCACGGCATTCATACATAGCTGGCGCGAAATGATAGCACTAAGAGTCCTGTTGGGTATCAGCATGAGTGGAATTTATCCAGGTCTCACGTATTTGGTTTCAGCCTGGTTTGCTAGATCTGAGCAACAGTTGCGGTTTGCGTTCCTGCAGTCAGGCGAGGTCATCATCCTCGCCACTGGCAGCATCGTCAACTTCGGTCTCAATCAGCTTCACGGTGAGCACTCCCTTGCCGGGTGGAGATGGATGTACATCGTGCAAGGCAGCATCACAATGTTCCTTGGCATACTTACCTTTTTCTGGATACCACACTTTCCGGAAAACGCCGCGAAGACCGTCAAATTCTTGACGGAGGAGGAAATCGAGCATGTCTTGGCAAAGATTGATCACGACCGACAAGACGCTGGCAAGCCCGAGCCCTTTACAGCTAAGGCTATCTTGGTGCCCTTCCTCGATCCAAAGCTGTACGCTTTTGCAGTCTTGTTCTTCTTGTTGAACTTGGTATCCACAGCATTATCTTACTTCTTGCCGATCATCCTACAATCTGGCATGGGCTTCAGTTCAAACAAGGCCATCTTGCTTTCCGCACCGCCTTACTACTATGCCGTCATCCCCGTTCTGCTGAGCAGCTTCATTGGCGATAAGTTTCGCATACGGGGACCAGTGATAGTGTTCAACGCCGTTTGCCTGATCGTCGGCTTCTGTATGCTTGGCTTCCCACGTCAGGTAACTGTACGATACATTGGTACCTTCCTCGCGACAGGCGCATATGTTTCGAACTGGGCTGCATTGAGCACCTACCAGGCAAACAACATCACAGGACAATGGAAGCGAGCGACATTTGCGGCTGCTATCTCTGCGTGCAACGGACTCGGCGGTATCGCAGGATCCTACATCGTCAGAGCTCCGGAAGCACCTCGATATATGACTGCAATTTGGGTAAGCATTAGCAGCCACCTATTGATGATCAGTCTAGTTCTGGTATGTACAGCATTTTTCTGGCGAGCGAACCGAAGGGCACGCAAGGGTAAGGGAACCATCGAAGGGGTCATCGATTTCAGGTACACCTATTGAACCTGACGAAGCTCTGGTTACACTAGAGTTTAATCCCTTGCTATCTTGGATCAATCCCGAGCAAAGTCAAACACATCGAGCAATGAATGTAGCTATCCACCAGCCTTCCAATTTCTGCCTAGTCAGGCACCAATGAGAATACGGTGTGGACCGTCGGACTGTAGTGATAAGGTAGCTTACCCCGGATCTACGTCTGTATCTTGACGATTAGCACCGGAATAATCAAAGAACTATCACGCCAGCCGACGAGCCGGCCGCAGTATGAACAAGTAACAGATTACGGAGGTCCGCCAGATGGTGCGTCAGCTTAACGCGCATCACGTGGGCAAACATGGCGTGCGAAGGGTAGGCCTCAAGACAGAGACGTCGGGATTGTGTCGTCATCCGCGAGCATTCAATAGCACGCGATATTGGAGTGACATGAGTACAAGTTAAAACTTGGACTCAGGCAATTTTCAATCCTAGTACCGGTTACTCCACATCTGCCTCGTTCGCTTTAGCCAAAAACTGATGTCGTTTTGGGCTGCAACTCGTCACATGCTTGCAAATAGGAGACTCCCTGGTAATAAAAATGGACAGTAGTGGCCATAGTGGGTGTGTTGGTCGATTTCTCCCCAACAAATGTGCTGTCGTTCTTGTCCGAGCAATATGGATCATACATCCTAATTGAGGTTAGTCGCGAGCTTAGCCTCGACTAGGCAGCAGGAAATCATCATAATTGGAGTAGGATCAGCTTTTTTCTGGCCTTCTGACGTTTCTGACCACATTTCTGCACATAACCCTGGTGGTCGCCTTTGCTGCATTCCCACGTCTGCTCACCGTTGTACTGTCGCTGTTAAGCCAAAAGTCGTCGTCTCTGTGTTCTGAAAAAGTCTTTGAGCTCTGTGTCTTGCGTTAATCAGGCGGGCGGAGGGCTCTTGTGCTCGATACACCGCCAGTTGAGTGCTCGAGCTTCGCCAAGTCGAGGGAAGAGCATCTTCCGCCCTGGACTGCGCGTCTGACTTCTTCCTCCGCTTCCATTCCGATAACAGTTTGGCTTATGTGGGTATCTGTTACAACCTCTTGCAACCACTGTCCTTGCGTGCTCACTGTCGTGGCGGCCAGTCGGCTCGCCCCCCATGCTACCCTCCAGATAAGTAGAGAATCTCTTTTCCTGCTCGGGTCTCGCGCCATCTCACATTCTCCTCACATACATGCAGCAGTGACTCAACCTCTACCACTTGAAATCTCACTCACAGCCCACATACGCTACCACAAGCCCCTCGACCCTTCCAGTTGGCACACAAACGGTGCCCACTTCCGTGTATTGCCACGTCTGTCGAAGGGTATATGGTCATAGTTCCCTCGCCCACTTTCTTTGTCTTTCATTTCACACCATGGGTTCCATTCAACTACCAGAAACACCTCCCATAACACCACCCAGCGGTATAATGGGTCAAGATGGCTTCTCTACACCTTTGTTTGCCCAGAAGCCCAACATTCTGTACATTATGGCCGACCAGTTGGCGGCACCTCTGCTGAAAATGTACAACAAAGACTCTCAGATCAAGACACCAAACCTGGATAAGTTGGCTGAGAAAGCGGTAGTATTCGACTCAGCGTATTGTCCATCTCCTCTCTGCGCACCCTCTCGAATGGCTCTAATTTCAGGCCAGCATATCTCCAAGATTGGTGCCTACGACAATGCATGCTCGATCAACTCTGATGTCCCTACTTATGCCCACTACATGCGAGCGGGAGGCTACCAGACGATTCTAGCAGGAAAGATGCATTTCATCGGGGATCAGTTGCATGGGTACGAGAACAGACTGACTGCAGACATCTACCCAGGCGATTACGGATGGGCTGTAAACTGGGACGAGCCAGATAGAAGATTGGAATGGTACCACAACAGCAGCTCTATCTTGCAGGCTGGGCCATGCGTGAGAACCAACCAGCTGGACTATGACGAGGAGGTTCTACACAAGTCCAAGCAATGGCTATACGACTATGCACGAGAACCCTCAGACAAGCGGCCATTCTCCTTGACTGTCTCTTTCACCCACCCACACGACCCATATGCCATTGAAGAGAAGTACTGGGATATGTACGAGGATGTGGACATCGAACTTCCCAAGGTCACCCTCAAGCCAGAAGACCACGACGCGCATAGCAAGAGACTGAGATATGTCTCCGAGCTCGAGGGACACGAGTTCACGGACGAGCAGATCAAAAGAGCAAGACGTGCTTACTACGGAGCCGTAAGCTACATAGACGACAACGTTGGGGAACTCCTGGACGTGCTCCGGAAGTGTGGCTTGGAAGACAATACAATCATTGTCTTCTCTGGTGACCACGGAGACATGATTGGAGAGAGAGGCTTGTGGTACAAGATGTCCTATTTCGAGAACTCGGTCCGAGTACCTCTCGTCATCAGTGCTCCCAAGCAATTCTACCCACACCATGTATCACAGAACGTCAGCACTGTGGATCTCTTGCCTACTTTCGTTGACCTCATCGGTAGCCAATTGATGCCTAGCCTACCAATGGACGGACTCTCCCTCATGCCACATCTCTATGGTCAAGGAGGACACGACACTGCGTTCGCCGAGTATATGGGTGAAGGTACTATTGCTCCGCTCATGATGATTCGACGAGGACCATGGAAGTACATCATCTGCCCAGCTGACCCACCACAGCTATTCAACCTGGTCAACGACCCCCTCGAGCTTGAGAATCTTGCTACCAGTACTGACTCTCAAACCAAGCAGGTGTTTGATGCATTCGAGAAGGAGGCTCATGCCAAATGGGATTTCAAGAAGATCACTGAAGATGTTCTCACGTGCCAACGCAAGCGCCAATTCGTCTGGTCAGCACTCTCCCAAGGACGATTCGAAAGCTGGGACTGGCGAGGAAGTGAACTCGACGATGGTCGAAACAAGTTCATCCGAAGCACTATGCCACTGGATGACCTTGAGAGAAAGTCTCGCTTCCCGGTGCACCCCGATCGGGTCATGCCACCAACCATTGGTTATGAGCACATGAAGGCCTTCAACACCACTCGAGGCGGACCACCACAAAAGAAACTCATGACTACCGCACCGGTGTCTGCTCCTGTCCACTTTCGATGAGGGACATATTTGCCGCTGAACAACAGGTCTGAACAGACACGACTTTCGTTAAGAGCTATGGAGACGATGGGCTTGTTCTACACCATCGATGATGTTGCTGGGTGAGCTACGAGGTCGTTGTAATGGTTGATTTCGGAGCGCTTGAAGCGTCTTTTGCATGCATGCTGCGATTCAAGCGAGGCGTTTGGGTTGCGTTAGCGTTTATTGAGTCTTTCTGATACCCGGTATAGTCGATAGATACCAGTATCGTAGCCAGATAGGCTCAGATAGTCAGCAATGAATGTCCTGCTGCAAAGTTGTGTGGTGCTGACAGCAGACCCTCTCTGCTCCCTTGAACCTCGACCTCACCGTAGTCTCTGACCGCCCACAAGCGTCGAAGGAGCAACCGTAGACCGCGTCCGTCATAATCTAATCTACGCGTTTGTCGAATATTTTGGACTCGAGGGGTCTCCGTCGCAACAGGTGTAGTGGCGACCTTCACCCTTTGGACCCTATACTATAGTTGTGGGACACTTCCTCGACCCCCCGGTAGTGAACCTGGGACTTGGATCTAGCAACTGTCCCAATGTCTGCATGCAGGCAACCCATCAACAACACATTCCTTACATTGTTTCCGTAGACGGTCCGACCAGATATGACTCCCTCGCCCGCGCTGTCGGCGCAGTCCGAAGACGAGCTGTTCAACATACCGGGTAAAAGACCAACAGGCTATCAGACTCAAGACACGATTCTTGTCCAGCGTATCGTAGACTCTCCAGAGCACGACACTTTAGCAGCGCTACCTCCGCTGCCACAATCGCAATACTCTCAGGCTCAGAGTCATGGCGGACATGGCGGACATGGCAGGACCACACCCAACGACTACAGTCAGTATGTAACACAGCCGACACAGATTATCAATCGCTCCCCAGGCGGTGCTAGTGTCACCGATATCTCCTCCCCTCCCCAGCGGCCGGTGGTGCAGGTAACAGCCTCTTCTCCGATGACTGTGCCGAAACCGAAGCCAGTGGGCACGAACGGTGTCTTGGGCAAGGCCATGGGCATCACAGCTCCACCCGGTACCCAGCTGGGCTCTCAATTCAGAAGACCGACGGGCCCCCAGCCGCAATCTCCGTCTCAGCAACAATCACCACCTCCGCGGAGGGCTGCTGGCTCAAGTCAACCATTCCATGCGATCGATCTCAGCGATAGTGATAAGGAGGAACAAGAGAAAAACCGCATCAAGCGCAAACAGTTCACAACCTCAGGGAGCCGCCCTCCAGTCAGTAACTCCTTCAGCGGTCTTTTGGGTGAATTTGGCTATGAACCATCGAATCCACAAGGTGTCAAGAGATCAAGTGATACATTGGCGAATAGCTACGGGACCATGCACAAGAGACCTAGGCAGATGGCACCCTCAAGAGCTATGCCGATCAAGCAATGGCAACCCCCTCCCCAGGTGCCATCATTCGACGTCAATGATATAGTCGACCCGAACATGCGCAATAAAGTGAAGAGACTACTCGCGGTCAACACCACAAATACTGCCAAAGAAGCACACGATGCTCTAATCGAGAGTGGTGGGAATTTCGACAAAGCTATGGACTATCTATTATTGCTAAGCTCTAGGAAAGAGAAGCAGCAACAGGGTCGAAATCCTATCGTTCTTCCTAGTTCGGACGACGAGCTTATGATGACTCCAGCGAAGATGGCTCCCAAGGGTATGGCCGTTAGTAGCAGCGTACACGCTTTACCGCAGGCAAGTCAGCAGGTCAGAAGGGCACCAGTCAAGAGCATTGCGCAGAAATATGGAAGTACGCAGCATCAGCCTGTCAACATCGCGCCAGCACCACCGAGACGTTTGGATGCATTTGATACTCCACCACCGCAGGAGCCGAAGAAGCGTACTCTCATGAGGGGTCGGAAGAATCGGAGTCCTAGTCCTGCTACGAAAATGGCTAATGCTAAGGGCGCGATCGTGCTGGAGGACTCAGATGCTGAAGTCGATTCGGGTGTGCAATCCGGTCGTGAGGATTCCAGTTTCGATGGGCGGGTGCTGAGCTTCTTCAATAGCTGTACTGCTCTGGAGTTATCGGATATGTCAGGTATACCAAAGGATCAAGCTGAGCACTTTGTCTCATCGCGACCATACAGGAGCATACAGAAGATATTCGATGTGCAAAATCCCCACAACAAAAACAAGTCAAAGAAGGCGAACTCGTCGTTTGGTGAGCGAACCTGGGATAAGGTCTACGAGATGATGAAGTCCTACGAAGCTGTCGATTGGATCGTCAAGAAGTGCGAGAATTTGTCGAAACCCCTTGCTAGTAAGATGAGCAGTTGGGGCGTCGATGTTTACGGCAAAGGCAAGAACGACGCTGGACTGGACCTTGTCAATTTGCCTTCTGGCACCTCCCAAGATTCAACAGGCAAAGACTCCGGTATTGGTACCCCGATTAGTGACGACGGCAAGCCCATGGGCGTCTCGAAGAAGGGTTTTATCCCACAGCCATTTTCTCTTGCGCAGGGCACGCAAATGAAGGACTATCAGGTCGTCGGGCTAAACTGGCTCAACCTGCTCTTCAAGCAAGGTCTCTCCGGCATTCTTGCAGACGATATGGGTCTAGGAAAGACGCTTCAGACCATAGCTTTCATAGCACACCTCAAGGAAATGGGCGAGTCAGGACCTCATCTTATCGTTGTCCCTTCCGCCACTCTTGAGAACTGGTTGAAGGAGTTTCAGCGTTTTGCGCCTGGGCTAGATGTCCAACCTTACTACGGCTCCATCCCTGAGCGCGACCAGATGCGTGCGGATTACGAAGCTCAACGTGACACGCTGAACGTGCTAGTCACCACATACGCGATAGCAAAAGCAAAAGAAGACGCGCCCTGGCTGAAGCGATTCGGGTTTGTATGCACGGTCTACGACGAAGCGCATCAACTAAAGAATCCAACAAGTGAAGTCGCGACGAAGCTCATTCGCATCAAGTCAAGCTTCCGCCTGCTGCTCACAGGCACACCGCTTCAGAACAATCTCAATGAGTTGATGGGTCTTCTCAAGTTCTTGATGCCAGATCTGTTCTGGGAAGTAGAGGAAGATCTGGCAGCCATATTCAAGCAATCCATTAGTGTCACCACCGAGTCGGCATCAGATAGCCGCCAAATGCTCCTCTCGAAGCAACGAATCGATCGTGCCCGAAGCATGCTCACGCCTTTCATTTTGCGAAGGAAGAAATGGCAGGTGCTCAAGGATTTGCCGAAGAAGACTAGGCATGTCGAGATGTGCGAAAAGACGCCTGAACAGACAGAGATTTACAACCAGCAGCTCGCGAAAGCATGGGCTATTCGTGAGCGCAAGGCGAAGGGCGAAAGGATACCCGCGGATGAATCTGCCAATGTCCTGATCAGGCTCCGGCAGGCTGCAATCCATCCACTGCTGTTCAGATACTTCTACACCGATAAGACACTGCGCCGCATCGCGAAAACTTGTCCTCGTATCGAGCAGTTCAGAGAGTCAAACCCTGAATTCATCATGACCGAGCTGGTAGCATATGCAGATTTCGAGACCCACGAGCTCTGCTCCAAACACACTCTACTGCACCCATACCTTCTACCGGCAGACAACTGGGAGTGCTCCGGCAAAGTCAGCAGGATGCTCGAACTCCTAACGAAGTTCAAGGCCGAAGGGCATCGCACACTCATCTTCTCCCAGTTCGTCATGGTCCTAGACATCCTCCGAATCATCCTCAACAACCACGAAATTCGGCATCTCCGCCTCGACGGCTCAACAAGAGTCGACGAACGTCAGGACCTCATCGACCAGTTCAACGACCCCGACTCACAGTACCAAGTCTTCATGCTCTCAACGAAAGCAGGCGGTGCAGGCATCAACCTCACCGGTGCATCACGAGTCATAGTGTTCGACAGTGGCTTCAACCCGCAAGACGACGTGCAAGCTGAAAACCGCTGCCACAGGATCGGCCAGACAAAGGACGTCGAGATCTATCGTCTGGTCTCGACAGATTCAGTCGAGGAGCAGATCTACGAAATGGGCAAGGTCAAACTCCAACTCGACAAGGAAGTCTCGGGCGCAGACGGCGCAGATACAGCCGCCGAACCCGTGGCGAGCGGTATCGCAACGCCCGCCGAACTCGAAGACGACATCGGGCCCAAGAAAGGACGGCCGAAGACGAAGAAGGATGCAGGCGCTAATGATGGCCTTAGCAAGCGCGAGCAGGAAGGCGCCGCACTCATCGAGGACATGTTGTTCAAGAAACTTGAGGAAGACGGAAAGCCTGCAGTATCGGCGTCGTCGTCATCGCAGAAGAGTAATGGCGGTGGCAGTGCGACCGGCGCAGGCGCAGCCGCGAAGCCCAAGCCGAAAACTAACACGAATACCATCAAGAAAGAAAAAGACGTTGCATCCTTCGATGGGAGCGCAGACAGTCCATTGACCGAACTTTCGAGCAGTGAGTCCGAGATTGACCACAAACCATTCCGCAACTCGAAGTTGGATGTGACGAAAGAGCGATCTCCAAGTCCAGCTGGCGCCGGCCGAGCGCGGAGGAAAGCTGCTGCGAAAGCGAGTGAGAATCTGAAAGACCCGTTCGATGAGCCGGAGAGGAATAGTCCACGGAAGAGGGGTTTGAAGAAGGAGGATAAGAATGGACAGGCGACGATTAGTCGGAGTGGGAGGTTAGTGAGGGGGTTGAAGCGATGAGAATAAGTATTGTATGCTTTGCTGTGCTGTTAAGCTGGACTGGGTTGGCGTTCGTTTGTCTGCGTGTCTGGACTCCCTTCTGGAAGACCCGACCCGGCTGGCTTGCTAAGATAGGATTCGACACGACACGACACGACCGGGCACGGGTGCAGGTGCAGGCAGGCCTTGGTTACTGTATGTCGAATGTGGGTGTCTTAGGATATGACATGTACATGATATCCTGTCCTGTCCTGCATGATTGGTTCAATTAAACCGGTGCCGACTCACTCACGCATTTGTTCGTTTGGATTGGAGCATTATACAATAAGTCAAACAGAAACAGCATAGCGATGGTGTTGCATTGCAGATCAGAGTAACGAAACGGATCAGAAGTGCAGGTGTGAGTGTGGCTTCAAGTCATTTACTGTCATTGGGGTTCACGCGAGACAAGGCAATGGATCTGTACTGTACTGTACTGTACGTTTAGGACAGCATGGCGTTGCGATTGTAGACAACAAGCACGGAAATAAGCTGGTGGAGTACGGGTCGAAGGCAAGTAGTAATCTGTAGGCTCTGGCTTTTCGCATTCCAGGTCTACCCATCTATGAGTGAGCTTGTAGCAGTTTACGAAGTGATGAGATGATACTAGCTCCTAAAACGATTCATCTCGAGCGCAGCTCTTATTGCTCAACTGCAGGCGTCCTCATCAGCACAGCATCTAGTCCCCAATGGCCACCGTGCCAGTGTCCCCGTTCGGGTTCCAGTAGGGTTCCTAGGGATACTCATATTTGTGCAAAGCTCTTTTCTCCGTGGGCGTGCTCCAGACACTATGTTTGCCTTATTTACAGGGCAGCCTTGTTATTGTCGGTGTTCCATTGGTAACCAGCCGCATCGCTGAATTTATACCCATAAGACGCAGTGAAGTCGTCGAGCACGGCGGGCCCCCGAGAGCCATACGGGTATTCCATTGGCACTATCTCTGTCTTGTCATCGAGGTAGTGAAGGATAGGAGTGAAGACGCGCCAGGAAGCGTCAAGTTCGTCGTCTCTAACGAAGTTGGAGTGGTCGCCCTTGAGCGCGTCGAGGACCAAGGATTCGTAGGCCTCGGGGATCTTGAGGTCTGAGAAGCGTCGTCGGTAGGTCAGGTCGAGTTCTGTGACGACTGTTTGCATGCTGAGCCCTGGCAGCTTGCTGTTCATCTTCAGGTATACGGACTCGTTCGGCTGGATTCGAATGACGAGTTCATTTCGTGGAATATCCTTAAAGATTCCAGAAGTGACGTCTTTGAATTGGATTCTGATCTCGGTCTTTTGTTCGTTGAGAGCCTTGCCTGCCTTTAGTATGAATGGCACGCCATCCCATCGCTCGTTCTTGATGAATGCTACCATAGCGCAGAAGGTTGGACATCTCGAGTCTTTGGGTACTGTGTCGTCCTCCTTGTATGCTGGTTTTGTGCCGTCTAAGCTCTTGCCGTACTGACCGATGATAACGTTCTTGGGCTCGATGGATGGGATGCCTCGGAGGACTCTAACTTTCTCGTCTCGGATGTCTTCTGCGGAGAAGGAGATTGGACGCTCCATAGCGAGCAATGTAAGGACTTGGAGCAAGTGGTTCTGCATGACATCTCGGATGATGCCGAACTCGTCAAAGTAGCCACCGCGGCCTTCTGTGCCGAATGGTTCCTTGAAGGTGATTTGTACGCTGTCGATGTGATTTCTGTTCCAGTTGGAGCCGAGGAACTCGTTGCCGAACCTGAGGATGAGCAGGTTCTTCACCATCTCCTTGCCAAGGTAGTGGTCGATTCGGAAAATCTCTTCCTCCTTCCAGTCTGGCTCGAGGGCGCGCTGGAGCTCTCTTGAGGATTGTAGGTCTTTGCCGAATGGCTTCTCTATGATGACACGGGCAATGCCGTTCTTTGGGTAGCAGTTCTTCTTGAGATGCTGAGAGACTGGGATAAAGACCGAGGGCGGCAGGGCCATGTAGAAGACTCTGTTGCCGTTTTTCCGGCCCTTCTCGAACTCCTCCAGGTGCTCGGTCAATTTCTGGAATGGCTCATCCTGGTCATATTGGCCAGCAATGTACGAGCAGCATTCGCAGAATGCATCTAGTTGTTCTTCTACGTCCTTCGTTGGAGTCTTGATATACTGCTTCACTCTCTTGAGGTATTCGGTGCGGTCCATCTTCGTTCGTGCATATCCAACGATCTTGATATCTTTCGGCAGGAACTTATTTCGGTACTGTGTACCCTCGTAAGCCAAAGCTACACATGGTGCGGTGTGTTCGTTCTTCTGCTTACCAGGCCAAAGAGTGCTGGGAAAGTCTTCTTTTTCGCCAGGTCACCCGACGCACCAAGGACGACGATGACTGTGTCTTCCTTGAGCTCGACGGTGCTACATCGTCGTCAGCCGTCAGCGCTTGGGGGACGCCAGCGTTGATAGGTCGAACACTTACCCGGCATGCTGTGGCTCCTCGTTCTGGATGATAGTGTTCGACATGGCGTATGGTGTACTCTCGAATATGCTCAGCGGACACTAACGAGGACAAGCAGCGAGGAATGTACAAGCGGTTAAGCAATTGATAGGAATTATTATTATTTTGGTGGGGCAAGAGCGACCGCTATCATATCATGGTGACATGGGCAGCAGCTTACGGCTGATTACTTCATGCAGTCCAGATCTAATATCCGGTGGCCTTCCCGGTAACTAGTAGTCAACCTACCTAGCACCTCAAATTATTCCTCGTAGACCAACTGTTGCCTGCCAATGAATATTACACATGATGCTCGAGGAGATCATCACCAAAACACATCCCAAGCATCACAAATTGGGTGGAGAGGTCGCCGTGGCTGGGAGTTAAATGTGTCGCACACCGGAGCAGTGATCTCATCTTGAGGCACGCCGAACGTGACGTACTCCCAGCCTGACGAAATCCACCCAAGAGCTCAGTGAAAGTGCGGACGGACCGGCTGCAGTTTTCTCACGTACTAGCCACTATGAAGCTACAGTGGGACAAGAAATTGACAGGGGTATGGCACTGCAGCCGAAGTTGTCTGCTTCGTCAGAGTGCTCGCTGACATAAACAGGCTTCACCCATTTTGGGGTGATGGCCTGGGCGATGTTTCAGGTACTGCACCCATGGAAGGAATGTGCGACATAACTAAGACCTTGAGCACTCCTCAATGCCGGCCTTGCCGCTGACAAATAGTGTGCTCGTGACATAGTACTGCAGAAGAGCCTTTGAGCAGGTAATAACAATCGCCCAGTAGCAGCCTCATCGAATCGACGGTGATTACGAGCTGCACGTATGTATTAGTCAGAAAGGAGAAGTGTACCTGCTTCGAACCCCTCGAAATGCGGCTTACTCGAAATTGAGGCTGTCAGGCACTCAGGTGACCGCTTTGACTCATACACGTGACTGAAAGGACTTGGCGCTGGCGCTTTCCCCGAAGTAGACTCGCACACACCCAAGCAAAATCGGAGAACGACTTTCATCAAGTCCACAACGACAAGCGCAGTTGACATATCGCGCCCACAACTTCAACCCGTCCAGTCTTCCCACATACTTAGGGAATCACAGCCGACACGATGTCTTCAGCACAGGGTCACAGATGTACGTTCACATACACCCAGCTTGCACAGACGCAATGCGACACCTTGAGGATCGACCGAGGAACTGCGAACGGATGCTAACGATGGATTATGTAGTGTATGTCAAGGGCAAACACCTCCAGCATCAAAGAGGAAAGCGAAACACAAACCCCAACACATCTCTCGTGAAGATCGAAGGTGTCGACAGCTCGAACGATGCACAGTAAGCACGCCCACCAATATTTCCGTCGCACAGAAGCAGCAGGATCAGCAAACCCGGCATGCCAGCGCCAGACGTAGTACTCGAAGGAGGCAACAGATCACTGACAACTATCATAGATTCTATCTTGGAAAGCGAGTAGCATACATCTACCGAGCGGGCAGAGAACGACAAGGAACCAAGATCCGGGTCATCTGGGGCAAAGTCACACGTCCACACGGCAACAGCGGCGTCGTAAGAGCCAAATTCAACCACAACCTCCCTCCCCGATCCTTCGGCGCCTCTCTCAGAATTATGCTCTACCCATCTTCGATATAAATTGTGTTTCGGTTTGCAGGATGCATGGGGAGCAAGAGCAGCGTGTGTGGTTGTTTTAGCACGGAGGCCGAGGTGATGCGAGGATGTTGCATGGAGATCCCGACGTGTGGACTGGACTTGCTGAACAGTTATAACCTGGTCTGAGAGCCACGTTGAAGGTCGGAACACGATGATGACATACTCCGCAAAGTTACTCGTCATTGTGCGTGATACCATTTTCATCTCTACAAGCATTGATAGCCTGTGTTTGCGGTCAAGGCTTCAGTGGTTGCCATGAGCAAAATGAAACGAATGATACACTACGCGCTCACCTGGTGGTGCCTACCTTCATTTTCTCCCAGGTAAAACGGTATTTTGTCCAATGAGAGCGCTGATGGTACCAGGTGGTTCGTGAATGTCTTGGCCAGCGGTCGTTGCACATAACAGCACAGCTGCATCTCGGAAGACTACCCATCTTCGAACCCTCTCTCGGCCACAGTAGTGAGCAGCGTTATGGCCAGAGCTTGCGAAACTGGTACAGTGACTCTGCCCCGTTGGAGGTAGGAGCTAATTCGAGCCGCGAGATCTTTCTACCTGCGAGTGTGCATCATTGTGATGCTTATCAGTCCCAGCTCCTGCCATACAAGTTTTGTGTTTCTCTGATGGACTAGTAAGACACCCGATGTTGGGCAAGTGCGACCTGGTCATTACATCTACCTCCGACTTGGGCCCACCAGTCTTACCGACATACATACCACTTACCAGTACCATGTTATACCACCTACATCAGTACTAGCCTTACACCGATATCGACACCATCTACGGTACCAAGAAATTGCAAGTTTAGTTTTTCAGGTTCTCAAGGTAAATGTGCTCACACGTCCAGATACAAAACGGCTGCGACAACCACCCACTTCATTTCTTTCTGCCCACACCAACGCGTATTTAGCTAGAGACGCGCTTCTCCCATCAAGTTCAAAAACACAAAAACCATGACCGACGTTCTCGTTTCGTCGCCCTTTCCAGCAGCGGAAACAGCAGCTGAGAGACGACAAGCGGAAAGCCAAGTTTCTCCGCCATCCACTCCACCTCGTTCTGCATCTCCTCGATCAGCAGCCGCTCCAATATTCCTATACAGGATATCACGACAGCAAGATACCATAATCGTGAAAACAAGACCACACCCACAACTGCGCGGAACGTTCATATCGTCCCCACAGCCCATCGGGGCGTTCGGCGGCATCAATGCCGTTGTAATCCTCCACGACGACTGTCCGATCTGCTACAGCCCACTCTTCACGATCAGAGACCATCACATAGGCCTCAACGTTTCAATCGGCATAGTGTGGGTATCGATCTCGCAACACGTTTCCTGCAGGAAGGTCTTCCATGCCAAGTGTCTCAAGACCTGGGACCAAGTCCAGATGGGCGAAGGCAGGGCGACAACCTGTCCTAATTGCCGCGGGATCATGAGAGAACGAGCACCACGGGGTCGGTCAATAATAGCGTGGTACCATTCTTTGCGGCTAACAAGTCCAACGGGACCGTTGCCGTCGCCGGAAAGCTCAGAGAGTAGGCCACCGGCACCAACATCGACCGACGGGTTTCTGCCTGTACGGCCCCCTGAGGAACCATTACCACGGCCCGAAAGACCCGAGAGTCGGCCACCAGCACCGATATCATTCGACCCATTCGACGACTTGATGCCAATAATACGCGCAGAGGAACCATTTCCATCAACCCCACATATCAGACCAGCCGAATCGCGCTCACCCAGTCCCGGCACTTTCCTCCACGAACACCGCAACCGCCATCAATATCTCCGGCAACCTCCACTCCGCGTCGTCGAGACCGATACCAACACCAACAGTGTACCCGACGCCGCCACACTCCGCCACCAAAGACGCGAGAGGCTCTTCCGGCAGCGCCTCAGTCAGCTGCGCGGCGCTATGGCCGCTGATGTCGATATAGCTGAGCTAGCTCAACTCACGGATACTGACGACGCGAACGAGATATCCAACTTGGTGCGATCTGCAATAGGAATGTGGGTAGCCAGGCAACCTCCTGAGACCGAGGCGACTAGCTGGCAGCTCGAGCGTAGGGATTTCATCAATGCGCTCGAAGAGATGAGGGATGGGGGAAGCTTTCTTGCATGAGTCGGTGGATCTCGGGTGATACGGGATGGTCCACGCTCGGGTTACCGGTAGCCATTCTACTGAAAGCGCAGGGCAGATGCGGTGAATCCGGGCAGGGAGATGTTTCAAGTCCGGTCCTATCAGATAGAAGCGTGCACCAGTAGACGAGGGGGCGATAGAGGTCTTCACAACGAGTGGGGCCCCGTTCAGACATATCTCGTACCTGAATGCGTAATGTCACTTCCCAGTGGCATGTCTCCACAATACCCTGCATGGCCATGCCAATCTTCATCGCCAGCAACCTTCTGCTCCTCTCCTGAACCCACCCCTTCCCATGCTTTGTGGACCTCTCCGTTCGATTTGCATCGCCCACCTCGTCCGTATGAGTTGCAATTGCTGGAGCTTACAACATGTGCCTTACCCTACTGTAGAACACTGAACCAATCGCGACCAGAGCACGAAGCAACGTGACCTGTTGCACTGGCTTCTGACTGAGTCTCGAACGTTGCGCCTCTGAAGCGCTTCTTCGAGCATGGAATTCTGGCGCGAATTCTGGCACTGCTTGCCCTCGAGGTACCTTGAGAGCTCCCACGGAAACATGACGGCGTACTCTTTTGCTTGGGATGTCAGACGGTTTGCTGATCCAGAAGCAGATCTACGATCAAGCAGACAAGCCCCAGCAGAATTAGCATCCGCCGCATGTTGTCATTATCTTCGAGGCATGAGAGGCCGTCAGAAGCGGAAGGGCCATCATCGGCATTGACGACTTGTGTCGCTGATATGCCAACATTCATGAACCGAGTATCTTATCGAGCTTTCCATTGGGAAGCATGCCCTCTGCATCGGTAGGTCGATCTCTATGCTGCTCCTGTGACTGAGCGGCCTCCTGCAGCTGTCGGTTCTGCGTGATGCGGAGCAGGTTCCTGAGGAGGACTGCAATGGTGACTTTGCCGATTGCGGGAACATAAATCGATGCCTTTTGCTTCACTCCGGGTGGAAAGTTCTGTTGTAGTTATGTCAGCCTTGCCAGCTTTGATTCATGGGGTCCAGGAGGAGGACGTGGGGAATGAGCATGATGCAGTCTTCGCCTACCTTGTCACTTGCAAAATTGATACATACCGCCCCCTCACGAAGGAGGCTTGTATCGAATTTGTACTTGTCGCCCGGCACACCAGTGATGATGACGTCACATAACGGGGCGGCTTCCTTGATCGACCACCCCTCTGGCATCTCCTCGACTTCGTGCTTGCGTTTTCGGAGTCCCTCCCCTCTAGTGAACTTCTGAACACCCGTAATGTCAACGCTGTACACTGAAGCGCCGTCGTTCGCAAGTAATGCAGCCAGAGGCCTGCCGACGACTTCCGACCGGTTGACAACGCAGATAGTGTGGCCGAAGAGTCTGTTGCCGTAGGGGAGGATCGGGTTGTAGATATGCAGGTATTCTAGGATCTTGATCACGGCGAGAGGTGTGCAAGGCAATACGCTCTTCATTCTTGCTTCCTCGTCCAGGAAACGGATGTTCTGGTACATGTTGAAGATGTACTTGTGTGTTAGTCCTTCCACGTCCTTTGCGAGCGAGACGCATTCTTGGAGGTATTGGTCTTGGCGATTGTTGTGGATGGGATAATACACGATGATGCCGTCGACAGAGTCATCGTTGTTGGCATTGAGGATTGTGTCTTCAACGTTGTCTTTGTCGACTTGGGCGAGCGTGTACCTGAAGCCATTCTCTTCGCACGTCTTTTGAGTCCAGTTGGCGTACACCTTGGCGGCAGCATCTGTATTTGCTAGTACGCCTAGTAGATGTGGCTGTCTCTTAAGAGCTGCAAGGCCGGCTTTGACCTCCTCGAGGAGTCCTTTAGCGATATTGCCTGCAAGCACAACCTTGCATGGTGTTTCGGTGGCCATTGGACCTTAGCGTACGCCGGATCTAGAAATCAGGTTGTGCTTGCGTCAAACAGGTGGCCAGACTCTTGCCAAATCACGGTCGTGGAACGATGCTGAAGTCCTGTGATCACGTCTTATCTGCCACGTTCGATGTTCCATTCATCAGCCTGTAACAGGAGTCGCTTCCTCATTACACTTGAAGCCATCTACTTATGCACAATTCGTGAAAAAACTTCTTGACTTGACCGCAGAAGTCACGGATGAATGCCTCAGCAACCAGGCATTCAGGAGCATGCTAATATATATCCGCTGTGCCGGCCATGTCTACTACCACATTAGGAGTATCCTCCCTGTGAACATTACCAAGGCAAGAGCCTCCATGACCCGCCATATTCTCAAACTCCGTGAAACTCTCCTGCGCAAGACTTCCATACGCTCGATAGTGTCTAGGAAGGTTCGATGGGGTTGTGGGTTGTTGGTAGTTCAAGACCCATCATTCTTTCCGACGGGATCAGTGCCTGTTGGTACTTGTAGCCAGTCTCATACCACAAGTACAAAAGCTCTGTTGATGGCGACGTCGAACCTCTTGCACCCTCAATAAGACAAAGCTATACCGAGCTGGTCAAGTTTCCCACACAGCCCCTAGCTATGTATACTTCGTCAACGAAACGATGGCTTGATATTGCCACATGCCCTTTGCTGGAGTCTGTCCGGCAGGGATCCTTCATACCTGTACGTTCATTCAGTCAGCGTCGTGCTTCTCATTTGATAGTTGGACATTCAACAGTCTACACCCACGTTAAGGAGACACTTACATGTATTGGGTCCATTCACAAACCAGAGTCCTGGTGTACGCCGGGTCTATGACTTCTTCCACCCCGAACTTGTTTGCTGTGCGAAGAGGATTCTGGAGGTTCAAGTATTCGGCTTCGAGTTTGTTGTAAAGTTCATGGCGTTTCTCTCCTGCTTTTTTGAGACCCGCACAGTGGTTGACTGCTAGGTGTAAGCGCAGATCCTGGTATGTCATGATTTCCACTCACCCTCGATGCCTCCGTCGAGAGGTATGGACCCCCAGTTGGCACTAGGCCTGTTGATGTTTCAGCATGAGCACTCGATCAGAACTGGCCACTTACCACGCAACTCTACAATTCGGTTCGCGATTGTCAACCAGGATCACACCACCGATGCCATAACAGCGCCGGATGATCGTCGTAAATATTGGAATTGTAGTTGTGAAATAGGTTTTGCACAGCTCCATGGCCCATTTCATCACGCCGCTTCTTTCCGCGACCGTCCCGATAGCAAAGCCAGGAATATCAACCAACTGTACAAGCGGAAGGCCCATCACATCGCAGAGCTTGAGATGCTTGCTAAGCTTCTGGCATCCTTGCGAGTCAAGTGCACCAGCATTCACCAAGGAGTTGTTGGCAAAGATGCCCACTGGTCGACCATCCATACGAGCTAGTCCCACGACAATGGTTCTACCCCACATCGGTCCTAATTCGAAGAAAGAGTTCTTGTCAACTAAAGCGGTGATTATCGGGTGCACGGAATAGCCGCGCTGACGCCGTCTCGGAATCGTTTCTCGTAGCTCTGGACATTGTCGATCAGGTATGTCAGTCGAGGCCAAAACCGGAGGCAAGACTCCACCATGGTTTGGAGTGAAAGCCAGGAAGCGCGCTATTTGGTCATAGCAATCTTTCTCATTTGCGGCATAGTTGTCGATCACTCCGTTAGAACAATGGATCTCCGGGCCTCCAAGTTCTTTCAGGCTGCATAAATGTTAATATCGACCAATGCCTCCGAGTCCGCTCAGACAAACCTGAGGCCTTCTTCGAAAGTTGCACCCTCGACAATCTTCGGCCCAGCATTGAACAGGGAGCCTACGTCTCCAGCCATCACGCTGAAATGGCAACTTGCCGCTCGCGCAGCACCCAGACCTACCGCCGGTCCCACAACCGCAGCACAGTTGGGTACCCCAAGATCCAATTGTCGGACCTGTCAAATCAGCCACAGCCACCAGAACACTGATAGTTTGACCTACCACAAAGGGAAGAAGTTCGAGTTCAGGAATATATGAGCCGTTTTGAGTCTTGTACGAAGTGATTGAACCTCCACCTGGAGCAGCCAGTAGCATATTCATTCAACCTGAGATTCCATACCTGATGCACCATCAATAACCTTGATCATTGGTATCTTAAGAGAACATGCTAGTTGTTCCATATAGAGCGTTTTCGCCATGATAGATCCATCGGCATGTCCGGCGCGAACAGTGAAGTCGTCTGCAGTCACTAGAACGCGCCTTCCTCTTATTCTTCCGTAGCATGTTTTTCAGTCAGCTTTGGTGGCCGTCATTGTCAAACCCACCTACCTTGTACATTGTTGCTTGGAGTGAAATCAGTAACCTTTTCCCTCTCGGCCTCGATAACGGACTTGGATTCCGGATTTATCTTGGTCCACGTAGCTGTACCTGATACGCTTCCAATCTCTCGAAAGCTGCCGTGATCGAGCAACAGATCCAGACGTTCTCTAACCCAGAGCTTACCCGCTTCCTTGTGCCGCTGGTATCCAGTAGTATCATAGAGAGGCGTTTGAGCTCTTCTACGAACATCATCAAACTCTTCAATGACGTCCGACCAATCTGCAGGCCCTTTTGTGATCCTTGCCTTCTTTGCTTTCCGTGCCTTTTGCTTCGAGCCTATGTGGTCTTGTATCATGCCCAACCGAGCTTTCGCGTTAGTGCCATCTCCGATAGGCTGCTCGGATCGATTGCCATCATCATTAGCCATAACTGTGATTCAGGATGTTGCAATAGATTGATTCGAGAGTTACCAAGAACTCGCCAAATCGAGATTCGTGCCGCTAGAACGGACTGTGAAACAAGACTTGGTGCTCCTGTCACCCCGGTGTAGCTCTTAGAGACTCTGAGTATTGTTTTCGACTCCAGGACAGTACATTGACATCAAACAGAATGATTGTAGGTTACACGACGAAGTGGTTGGTCGCTGGCCTGGCGCCCATTCCAGGACTTCCTCAGTAGCTGACCTGACCTCTCGTGCGGCTCAACCGAGTAGTGAGTGCTTAGTTTGAAGGTGCGGTAAGCCGAGCGAGGCCGAGGTCGAACCACGGGGCCCCCGCAACATCAAGAATCCCCGGAACTTTTCCCACATACAGTAAAAGCTCAAGTTATCCATCAAAGCCTTAGAGGTCTACTTACAGTCGAGGATAGCGTCACCCACACAGATAGACGGACCACGGGTTGAAGCCATTGGCATCCTCCTCAGCCACGAATGGACGATGTTCATCGTTTCTCATGCTCAAACCTGTAGGATGCCACTAGCAGCTTGCGCAACGGCTGAGACGTAAGATGGCCGTTTTACTTGTTGGATGAGCCTAGAAAGCCTGCGCCGGACTTCCAAGATGTGGTCGTGATAGATCGAGAAATGATTAGTAGAGCTGCACATAGAGTGGCACCAGACCATATCATACATGCACATTCAGAAAGCTGCATTGAGTTTGATATTGCTGATGAGCAAAGGAAAGAAATGTCTGGAATGTTAACAGATCTTGGTTGCAGGATATGTCTTTAGACGGTTGCCATAGCGGGAGAATGTTCTCTTGAGCCATACGCGCTCGACAAATTGTTGCACAGATTGAGAACACTTGACGGCCTGTGTCAAACTATGCAGGAAGCACCTTCCGCATTCTTCTCAACCAGATTGTAACCATGATTGCAGTATTGCGACAGCTAACGTCAATCGAAGGTTCGAGGGTCTTAGCACATGGGACGGCAGAGCAGGACGCGTTCCTAAACAATGTTTACGCGTTTGACGGTCTAACAGCTAGGAAATTGGTGTCTTGGCGGGTCCGGCCTTACTTCACCCTTCCAACGCCAGGCCTTCATCGATGGATCAGCGATGATTTGACTCAATGATCGATATATGGTGGTTGCTGCGTTTATATGATTAGATTGGACCACGCGAAAAGGGGTGACACGAGCTGTCCGATCAGCAGCTTGTCGTGAAGCATCTGGCAGCACCACTAACATCTCATGTGCTCTACTATTGCTGACTTGGGCACGGTGATACCATAACGCAAATCACGTACCTGTAGGGTGGTGCACAGTGGGATGAGGCAGGGACCAACACGGACAAGCTTGGTTCTTTGTAGGACGAAGACGCTACCCCAACAATGCCACGAACAATCTCTGTGGCAAGCTACATCTTTAAACGTCTGCAGCAAAACGGCGTAAACCACGTTTTTGGGGTCCCTGGAGACTACATGTTGAAGGCTCTAGACCATGTCAAAGCCACAGGAGTCAAGTGGACAGGTACCTGCAACGAGTTGAATGCTGGTTACGCTGCAGACGGCTATGCTCGAATTAACGGTCTAGGAGCCCTTTTCACCACTTATGGTAAGTCTTTGTCCCCCAGTGACCCATCACCATTCAACCATACAAGGATTATGAATCAAACCGTCTAGACCGGTATACATTATACCATCTGGGGTTGATCGCCTAGGGACTTTATATCCATGACAGTTCCCTGCAGCAGTCTTACCTTTGCTGAGTCACTAATTCATGTTAGGCGTTGGGGAGCTCTCAGCTATCAATGCTGTAGCCGGCAGCTCTGCGGAGAAGGTCCCAGTTGTGCATGTTGTTGGCCTACCTCGGCGAGACCTGATCGAGTCCGATGCACTGGTGCATCACTCACCAGGACTCAGTACGTTATACTCACGCCGGGGAAAGCTTGATAACCTTCTATTTCGTCGCATGCACAAACATATCACCGATACTGGCTTCAACCCGCTCTCGAGGGATGAGGAAAAGATCGTGAGAAGCATTGACGAGACTATAAGCAATGCAATTAAGTATCGAATCCCTTCCTACCTTCCGCTGCCGAGCGACATGGTTGCTCAGCAGATTGACGAGAAGTATCTCGACCGACCATTGCTAGGACGTGGTGACGATCCAAAGCACCTAACAAATGAAGCAGTGGAGAAAATTCTCCATCTCCTTTACTGGGCTAGAAATCCTCTGTTGCTGGTTGACAGAGCTGGAATGGATCATCCTGACTTGCGAAAACCCTTAAACGAATTTGTACGACATTCCGGTATTCCTACGCTCACAATGCCATCGGGCGCGAGCATGATCGACCACAAAATCACCAATTACTATGGAGTGCATGCCGGACCCGTTGGCCAGATTGACACAATGCCATATGTCAACGGCTGCGACCTGGTTCTTGCTTTCGGTCCTATGTTCTCTGATACCCAGACACTAGGCTGGTCTGTTGTGCCACCAGAGACCAAAACCATAACAGTCGCCGAAGATCACGTTAAGTTCTTCGGCGAAAAAGACGGAACCATATCGATAAGCCTCGAGATGCTGCTGAAAACCATGACTGAGAGCTTGGACACAGCCCGTTTGGCAAAGCCAGACACCACATCGCTAGGGGACTTCCGCAAGATATCTCCGCCGCCAGTTAAGAACCTAGATGAACCTGTCGATCAAACAAGCTTCTACCTGCGACTCAACTCATACCTCCGACCTCACGACATAATCCTGCTTGGCAATGCGACACCCATCCTCGGCGGCCGAGACTTCGTCCTCCCGGACTCATCCTGCCGCGTCATTGCCTCTGGCCTGTGGTTTAGCATCGGGCACATGCTTCCTGCTGCCCTTGGCGCAGCCATGGCTCAACAGCGATCCCCTGAATCCAGCGACGATGCCAAGCGTGGAAGAGTCATACTTATCGAAGGCGACGGCTCCTTTCAGGTGACGGCGCAAGAACTCAGCACGATCATTCACCAACGTCTCAATGTCACCATCCTCATCATCAACAACGAAGGATACGCCTACGAGCGTCTTATCCACAACCAGGACGAAGACTACCACGACGTTGCACCATGGGACTACAATCGACTCCCGGATTTTTTTGGTGCCGCAAAGGCGAAGCAGAAAGCTAAGGTGTTGGGAGAGAAATACAGCGTGCACACGTGGAAGATACGTACCTGGCGGGACCTTAATGCATTCTTAACATCGGAAAAGTTCGACAATGGCTTCGACGGTAGAGGCATGCCAGGTCTGAAGCTGGTAAACGTGCAAATGGCCAAGACAGATGTGCCCGAGAAGTTCAAAGCTGTGTTTGAGAGTGCCGGAAAGAATCTCGATTGAAGCAACAAAACGGGCATTATCCATCACTCAAAGGGCGAATTTGGAAATGCCGACTCCACATGACCCTACTGTCAGTGAAGCAAGCGGACAAGCCACAGGGCATAACTTCGAGACACAAAAGCCTAAAATCATTGCGCAGGCGAGCAGTCACATCAGGCAAGAATTGTCAAAGTTCGATGTCCAAGGCATTACTTACTACCTCCTGCCAGCTTCAGTCCAATCAATATCTGCACGACTTCAGCTCTTCACAGCCACAACAAGTCAAGAAATACCCGATATATCAACGCAGGGATACGAGGCAGTAGACAAGACCTCAGGTGCTCATATATGCCCATCGAGCTCGGACTGGTATGAACCGCGCATGTCGCTACCCAGGATCCCTCACCACAGATCCTATACGTGGTCGGCAATATCCACACACGACTCGTCAGTAGCCTCGTGTTTTGTTCGGCGCCCTCCCAAACAAAGAAAATACTACTCCCACTCCCACTACGCTGTGTTCCGAACCCTGCACTCGCACCACACCGCACCACACCACACCGCTCACACACGTGTTCCCATGCAAGCCATGCCACCCCAACTCCCTAACCAACCACGTTCGCTCCGCTTTGTAACCAACAATCCATCAGCACGATCCGGACCACGCCTCCAGCCCTCGAGCCGTCCCGTTCGCAACGAGCTAGCTGTACCCCACCAGCCATCGAACAACCCCCATTCTTCTTCCGTTCATGTTCAAATTCAGAACGCGCCCGCCCTGCCACGCCATGGTTCATCAGATCAGACGCGACAGAAAAAAATCGAAGCTCCGGAAAACCGTCGAGTCTCGAGCGAGACCCAACGAAATGGATATATATAGGCCTATTGAAGCTACGTTGACAGAGCAGCACAGCACAATACAGTGATAGTTAGCGTAGCAGTCTTGCACTACTGTATTATTAACGTTACTTAAGCAAGGTCGAGATTAAATTACCGAATGAAGGAATGGAATGTAAAGTCCTTCTGTCTATCCACCTATCTATGTATAATTAGCCAGCCAGCCAGCTACGTCCGTCTGTCTGACCTGTCCGCTCCGCTTCACTCCGTCTACTGTCTAGATCCAATCCAGGGGGTATCAAAACCAATTCAAATCAAAGTGCTAACTATGCTACGCTACACTATGCTATGCAACAAACCAAACTCAACCTCAGCATCAACTTCAACAGTCTATCCAACATCACATCTCATGCTCCTCCCGTCGCCATCGCCACAGCCTCCCCATCTCCATCACCCTCCGCATCCAACTCGTCCTCCGCCAAGAAACACCCCTGATCAATCTTAAGTATCCACTCACTCTTGACTCTCTCCCCCCTCGCCGCAAACAAAAACGTATTCTGCTCCCCATACACCGCAAACACATGTCCCAACCCATGGTTCAGATCCGTGCTCTTACCCCTGCTGTGGCCCTTACGCGGTGTGCTTGTACTTGTACCTGTATTCGACACGTCCTCGTCCTCGGCCGACACACCACCCAACAGCCGCTTGAAGTCCGGATCATGATCGATGCGCGCACGAGACAGATTAATCGCGTTGATGCCGTCGCCTGAGGGGACCTCGTGGATGTGCAGGTATGGCGTGCGGAGATCGACGAAGCGGCGTTTCCACTGCATGGTGGCTTGGGAGTGCTGGTCGGGCAGTGTCTCGCTTGGCATGAGGAGGTATCCGCTTTTGAGACTGGTGGGGTTCTTTGGGTGGTGCGTGACGGTGGCTGCGTATCTCTGTGTCCGTCCGGCCTGCTGTGCGCGGAAGGATGCTGTCGCTGCTGGTTTCGCGGACTCGGTGTCGTCGAAGATGGGGTTTGACATGTCGCTGTTTCGCTTTTGCCAGAGGGTTAGGAATCGTTTGATTTTGTCTTCGCGCTTTTTGGTTGTTGCTTCGTCGAGGCTTAGCGGTGATGGGTCTCGAGATTTTCGAGGGGCTGAGATGTTTAGCTTTCGAGCGCCGTGTATGGCTTTTGCTGCCTCGATATCCTCGAGTTGACGACGTTTCCGGCGGGCTGTGATATAATCTTTGACTAGTGAGATGCCTCTTGGTGTCCAGGAGCCGAGGAGTTCTTCGCCGTTGATGTAGTCCTTACTTGTATCCAGACGCCAGAGGTCAGCTGCTCGTTTGGCTGAGAGTGGTCGGACTACAATACTGAAGACTCCGTCAGCAGAGCGAGTGACTCGCTGCTGGTTCCAAAAAGATTTTAGGATACTTTGGGGGCGCAGGTATGACCTTGATTGTACTTGAAGAAATTGATCGAGGGCGAATGTCATGGGTTCGGCGAGTCGGGAGGAGATAATATCCCACTTTATGTTGATGCGAACCCGGTTCGATTCGCCTGTGGCACGGTCGAGATTCAGTGACTTGTGGAGGGAGCTGTCCCACTGCCCGGTAAAGGTTATGTTCGACGTGCCATCTGCATTGTCGCGGATCATGGGTTCTTGTATCTGTTTTAATGGTATCTCAGGCGTGGTAGTGCTTGCATCTGTCACTCGTCCCAAAGAATCGAGGAGGTGGATGTCGGAGACGCGTAGGTTGCGAATGTCGTCCCAAGGTAGCGAGCCGGATAAGCTGTACGTTAGTGACACGGATATTCTGCGTTGCAGACCTTGGTGCAGCTGATGGATCCCTGGTTCCGAGTCGGACGCCAGAACCGCTTCAACAGGCGTGTACTGACCATTTTCAGCGAGCTCAAGTATTTGAACTTTCGCAAACACATCGTGTCGTTCTTCGACGCTGAACTCAGACTCCGGCAGTCGCGAGGATGTGGTCTGTACTGGTGGATGCTCAGCCATCTCCCGCAACTCATCCCAACTGATCAGTTTGTCAAGATGCATCGAGCTAACCTTGGCATATATCGCTACCTTCAACATGCTAGACCTCTCGCTCGCCTGGGCGACACTAAGTCCATGGATTGATTCAAATCGGATTGGTCCATCGCCGAAGTCAGAGATGGGAGAGCTGGTGACAACGCTTTCTTCTTGCGAGCCTGTGACAAACATCTGTGCATGAAGCTCCGAGCCTTCATGTTCTGCGAAGCCTGCTAGATCCCTCAAGACGATGTTGAATTTGACCATACCAAGAGGTGCCTCTATGACGGATGGCTCGAGGGACATTCGGAGACGGCCGAGAACCTGCCGCGAAAACGGTGAAATGACGTCTAACGCGTAGTCTTGTACCCGTGTCTCAAATGCTGCTGTCAATGGAATACTGCAATCGCCGAGCAGAGAATACATTGGTCCGTCCGCGTCCGTGAAGGGATTACTGAGCCGAAAGTGTTGTAGATACTCCGGCTGATCTTTGTATTGCAGCATCTGTCTCATCTTCAGTACTCGTGCGTTAAGCTTGTCTAATGACCACGTGCGGATGACATTGTTTTTGAGGTCAATCACTCGAACAGCCAAGCAAGGCTTGCGCATATCGGCGAGCTTGTTGTCATCATCGTCGGAGATGTCGCTCAAAATGAGATCGTACGAGGAAACCTTCTCCTGGCCAAGGTCCAGGACACAAAACTGGAATGAGCTTTCCTGTTCAAGCAATCTCGAAATGACTTGAGCTTCCTTGAGTAAACCTGAATTTTGCAAAATAGCTTCTGCGATCCTGACATAATTCCGCTGCCTCCAAGTCTCAACCACTATGCGCGCGATGGCCTTCTCTTGTGGCATTAGCTCCGAGTATGCAACCGGACCAGGCGGCTGCACAGAGGCAGCTTGAATTTGCGCTTCGTACTCCTCTTTCTGCCGCCTTAACTCTTCCTGAAACTCTCGTTTCGTCCTTTCAAGCTCCTGCCGCATCATCTCTGCCTGTTTCTGCTGCGTGTCTTCATCCACGTTTGGTGACTGCGACTGCGATGGTTCGGCAGATTTGTCATGATCTGATTCTTGACCCGGGTGTTGACGATCCGAAATTGTTCTTGAAGGTGTAGGTGGCACCTGCTGCGGCATAGTTAATGTTGTGTCCATAGAGTAGTCTTCGTCCAAAGTCCCCTCTTCAGACATGTACTTGTCTCGGACCAAGAAAGAGCTCATATCGTCGCTCGAATCATCATGCTCAAATACTGTGCTATCTGGCCGTCCACCTCTTCGCTCTTCTCGTGCTTTCAGAATGTTCTCATACAAGCTGTTCAGCTGCTCATCTGTCAATTCATTGACCTTGGTGTCCACTCCCAGTATTGCTCCTGCCGCCTCTCTTCTTGCGAATGCCCAATCAGCATCTGCAGGCATAGGCGATCCAGCCCTGCTCGAATCTTCCCAGATGTCTGTAGTTGAGCTGGTACTTCTCTCATGACGTGGCCGGTATGGCATGGGACTACCCATCTGGCTTGCAGTTACGGAATGTCTTAGCAGACTTTGGCTCTGCTCGGCCCGTTCGGCTTTTGCTTCCAGTGGATTGTTAAATCTGAAGATGTGGAAGTCGCCAAGGATGATACGGTTTCCAGACCGCAGCCTCTTAGGCTTGTCGACTCGAATACCATTGACCATAATTGCTGCGCCTTCATTCGGTATGATGCTGACTACATTATCAACGTTCTCAAGCTTGCAGTGATGTTCAAGGATTCTGCTGCCGTTGAGTCTGATCTCGGAATTATCCGAGCTATCAACATTGCCAACGGTAGTGATACCTGGTTTCAGATTATAAACAAGGCATTCAGCAAGTAGTGGATCGTCACTGAGATTGACCAGATGGGGCATCTTCTTTGGAGTAGACATGCCAACATTACCCTTCTCAATGCTGATGCCCAGCTCTTCTAGGGCGGCCTCGCGCTCTTTATGGATCTCCTCTGTCATGAGCAGTTTCTCCTCCCATGTCTGATTCAGATCTTTGTACAGTTTCTCACTCTGAGACAATTGATCCATGATCTCAGCCTTGGAGACTTTCTTGATGGAGCCATCTGCCTGTGTGATGCTGACCATCTGCTGGGCCATGGGAGTGCCCTCAGGATAGACCTCGACTGGCTGACCAGGAGCACCGATAGTGCCACCACCGCCCAATTTTGAGCGGAGTTGTGCCAATTCCTCTTTGAGCTCTCTTATCATGCGAGCATTTGGGTCCTCGTTGACGACAGCGTGATTCTTTATGCGCTTGGCCGAGTCGGCGTATCTCAGGGTACTCAGGGTCTCCTCAAAGTTGATGTCAGCGGGCGAGATGGCAGCTATCATGGCGGTCATGGAATTGCCACCGAGCGAGTCCTTGAGCAGCCATGTCAGGACGGAATCTCGATAGGGGACTTTGAGATTCTTCTTGCCGGAGGACAAGTCAGCCAGAGCAGCGATGACACGGCCAAGGGTGGATAATGATCTGTTGATCTCGGCACCTTCTTTGAGACGAGCGCCTGTGGCACCGGTGGAAGTAGCCCTTTCGGAACCAGCCAAGTCAACGAGAGAGATTTTGGCGACTTTCTCACTGTCCATGTTTGTCTCCACATCATGCCGTTTCTGGGTCAAGGTAAGGGTAAAGACAGCATGGGAGCGTGAACTGGTCTCATTCATGTTTGTTGCAGCGACGGTGCGGGCCTTGTTTCCCTCATCCATCAGATTCTCAATCTCGGGAAATGACTGTACGGCCAGCTTGGCCAGATCCTCGACATAAGGACCTGTACTCGGGTGTTCTCTGACCCTCAGATTGCCCTTGCTCGCAGGGTTCAGGAGGTCGCGGACTCGTTCATTGTAGATCTCGAGATATGACACCTCGACTGTACATTTTACGTTTGGGTCGGCGGACTGTATGTGGTCAATCTTGTCAAACATGACCTTGCATATCCTAGGTATGATGCCAGTCTCGTCTCCATAACCCATCATGCTGTAACTCTTCCCCGAGCCTGTCTGACCGTAGGCAAAGATACAGTTGTTGTAACCCTGAAATGCATTGTCGAGCAATGGGTCGCCGAGATCAGCGAAGAGGGTGTCTTGGCCAGCATAGTGTGGATCGTTGCGACGGAAGGACCAGTATGACTTGTCGTACTTGAAGGTCTTGGTAGCTTCGGCGACGGCCTTGTTCTTGTAGGAAGCATCGGTTGGGGGAGTGAGGACGGTCTGAGCGCCAGACATATGAACGACACATTGTGCATTGCGGTCCAACTCTCGGTTGTTGAATGGCCGTACTCGGACGACAACCTTGATGTTGCCGCCGCCTGTGGGCGCCATGGTCGCCGTGTGCTGTTACCGGGAGTCGAGTGTCATAGAGTTTCTGGTGGCAGACAGTCACGAGGACGACGCTACACTTAGGGGGTGTTGTGGGGGTGTTGTAGGGCTGTCGTACTGTTGGTGTGATTGAGGAGGTGTTACGAAGGATCGATGGTGTTGTGTTGTCGTACTGTACAGTAGGTAGCAGCAGTAGATCACAGACCCACATTGGGCACGTTGAATCGTGGTCTCATGCAGGTGAAGGTATGGAGTATGTCTTCGACGCACTGCAGGTCCGACCCGAGGAATATTACTAGTAGAGTACTAGGGAATACTAGTGGGGCACTAGGGAATACTACTAGTAGTAGAGTACCTGGGAAAAGACCCACCTGCGTCACTCTGTAAACAATCGTCTTCCTCACTGGCACCTACATTGTCCCCTTCCATTCTCTACAATTCACTCCCTACAATTGCGCCGAGGTCATGAATGCCTACCGTGCAATGCGCTCCGTCCTAAATGCACCATGCGCACACTCATAGCATGACCGGCAGGCTGTCCATTGCTGACGGTGACCAATCACCAACATGAGCAACAATCAGTGGACCACCCGCAACGGTCGTACAGCTAAGCGAGGCCTGTTCGTGGGTGGCATATGGCATTGCGACTGCGAAACACGTCTGCCCGCCGAGAAGTTCCAAGTCAAGAATGGAGGCAAGAACCATGGTCGCTGGTTCTACACTTGCCAGAAACCGCAGCCAAAGAGGTGTAGCTTCTTCCTCTGGACTGACGATGCCAAAATACGAGAGGAGGCTGCTGTCTTGGCCAACAGTCGCTCTGAGCCAGACAGGACACAAGACCGGAAGAGAAGCGAGCTAGAGGCGCCTAAGACTCCCAAGAGACAGAGTAAGATCACTGAACCGATCACTCCCACCAGCAAGCCCAAGAACGTGGCCAATGAGCAGATGAGAGCGAGACACGACCGCTCACCGACCATTGATTTTGAGCCCGAGCGAAACGATGAAAGCTTTGACTGGTCCAGCAGTGCAGATGAAGACCTGGCGGAATTTGCTGAGAGCCTGGCAGCCGCTCCCACAACTCTCGACGAAGACGAATCACCGAGGAAGATAGCAAAGACATCGGAGCATGCTTCACCGAGCAAACGCTCACACCGCGACACCTCAGATATCACAAGCAGCGGCACATGGCTGCTCGATGATGATACAGGTTTGCTTTCCCCAGGCACTACTCCAGCCCACCTCCGTCGACAGCTCTTCCCGCCCTCCGACGATCCGAAGCACTTAGCAAGCCAACAACCCTCAGATCTAACCGAAGAGCCTTCACCACTTGCCCTGGAAACCCTCTCCATCCTGTCGCCTATCCGCTCCTCGCTATCTCCTGGTACAGAGAGATCCTTGGTGACGCTCCTCAACAAGCACGAGCTGCGCACCCACGGCATCGAGAAAGGAAGAGACATCGCGCGGGTAGCAGTACAAGCGAAAGAGAAGAAAATCACCGAGTTGCAACAGCGCATTGTCGTGCTGGAAGCTGAAAGGGAGAGGAGTAGAACTGTCATACAGCATCTGAAGAGTGATATTGCCACTAGCCCCAAGAAGCCAAGCCGGCCCAGGGAGGAGGGGCCGAGGCGAAGTGAGGTATGATGAACCATCTCCGCTGCTTCCTGCGCTTGCGAAAAGCCTGGAACTAGGCTAGAGCTGCTGAAATTATAGACATCGTTCTAAGTCGCGGCTATATTCGTGAAACGTTAAACAACTCATCGCTGAACGATGGTTTGAGGGATCGAGTGCTACGACAGCCAAAAGCACCTCAGAATGGCAAAGACGCGTTACGAGTGCGCCTTAGACATCGACAATACCGGGAAAGAGCCGATACAACCTTCCGTCTCAGCCATAGTCATGCGCATCTGCGCAGCATTACCGCAACGTTAGGTGACCAGGAAGACATGCAGAAGTATCACACTGTCAGGTTCCCAATCCAGGAACCAAAGGAAGAGAACTGATTCATCGCTGCGGTATCATGCGAGGAGCCTGGGCGACTTCACTTCAATCCTCCCAATTCGCAAGACACGACACCGCACCGCGCGTAGGCTCCCATGCAGTCGTCTTGGACAGTGGCGCTAGAGGCAGGAGCATAAGCTGGCAGCCAGTAAGCCACATTCCGACGACAACGAATGCCGCTAGAGCGAGGAGATCGCATAAATGTCCGCATGATGGTTGAAAAGCGTCAGATGTCCAATCGACATGGAACAGACACCCTGATGAGGCCAATCTCGGACGCAAGAAACTATTTCAGCCACGCAAGAACAATCCAATCTCCAACACTCAAGCGAGCAGAACACCCTTCAAGCCTCTTCTACCTCCTCACCCAACGCATCCCCAACCCCCTGTCCTCCCCCTTCTTGATGTTATAAACATCCATTTCAAGCGTCAATTTCGGCGTACTCCCTCTCATTAACCCATCCAACCTCTCCTTCAGCGCCTGATCACTCTCCGGTATCTTCACACCCTCCGCCCCTTTAAAAAGCACATCCCTCCTCACAACCTCCATCCGATGTCCAGCGAACAGCGTCGCCATTACTCCCACAAACTCCACCTGCGCCATCTTCTGCCCTGGACATACGCGGGGACCGGACGACCAGGGGAGGTACGTACCCTTCGGCGGCTGGAAGAGCGGAGTCGCGGATCCAGACGGGTTAAGCCAGCGCGAGGGCCGGAACGCGTGCTCATCGCCGAGCACCCCGTCCTCGTCGTCGCGGCTTGCTGCACGCTCGAGCGGCGTCATGTTCAAATTGCGCCAGATGGCGGGGTCAGTGTGCAGGACTACATTGTTTACGTAGATTGTTGTTTGTGCGGGGATCGTGAAGGTCCCGGCTGTGGGCGTGCGCACTGTTTGAGCTGTCTGCGTCATCTTCGCGATGTGGATGACGGAGGGAAAGAGGCGGAGCGTTTCGAGCATAAGGGCTAGGGTGCGGTGGGCGTGGGGGAAGACGGTGGTGTAGTCGAAGTCGGAGTCTGCGGATTTGTTCGTTGGGAGAAGAGCGTCGAGTTCTTCTTGGAGCCATTCTTGCCATTTCGGGTGGCGGGCGAGGAGGATCAGGGCATAGGAGAGGGTGTTGGCTGTTGTGTCGAACCCGGCTGCGGTAAATATGTAGAGGTTTCCGACTAGTTCTTGTTCCGAGAGCGCGGGACCTCTTTTTCGCTTCGAGTCTTTTCCGGGGTCGCCTGAGCCTGCGTCCTCGCCTTCGTTCCGATCGGATGCGGAGAGGAGGGCACTCATTACGTTGTTTCTGGCGTGCCCGGTTTGAGACTCGAGTTGTTTCTCTCTTGCCAGAGCGTCGCGGGTGTGTTGGGGGAATTCGATCTTTGCATGACCGAGTTCTCTAAGCCATTCTGAGCCGGGGAGCCAAGTTGGCCAGTTGAGGAGAATCGACGTTGGGACAATTGTGGGACCTGCTGTGTTCTCGTTGATGATCTTCACCGCGTCCATGTAGGTGAGGTGCATGCCGGGCTTGAGTTTCTCGCCGCCATTCTCGGCGTCGGCGCTGTCGAAATCTTGCCTGTTTCCCATGCCCGCGGCATACAGCACGTGGATTGCTATCCGCTTCATCATGTCGAACATCCGGTTCGTGACACCTGATTCGGAGCCATCAGTGTCCCGCGAGTTCTTGCTGATTGACGCTAGCAGTGCTCGAGTTTGCCGTACGCTCTCGTTCCAGACTAGGCTGCTGACCCTTTCTGTTACTGCGCCGGCGACTATTCTTCGGTGTCGAGACCATTCGCTTCCATCGGTCGTCAGCACGTTGTCGCCAAATACACCCATGATCAAGCTCCCAAAGTCGAATTGTCTGAAGTCGTTGGGACGGGCAGTGACCTCCTTCGCTATCTCTGCATCCCAGGTCCAAAATTCAAGACGTCCGCTTGTGACAAGGAAGTACGACTTGCCCCTCCCAAGCAGTTTTGGATCAGAGTGCAGCTGGGGTTTGACATAGTCCTCGTACGGCTTTTCTCTTTGGAAGAACTCTGCGCCGTACACAGTTAGTGCAGTTCGGTTGTAGATCCACGCAGGCATGTTGCGCTCGAACCAAGGCCTGGACATGGGTCCAAAAATCATCCATATGAAAGAGTTCTGCACCATCAGAGGGAAATGCACAGTGGGAAAGCCTGTTCGCTTGGCTCTGAGGGCATTGTTGGCATAAGCGGAGAAAAGGTAAAAGATGTAGAGCCCCGTCGCTAGGAGTGGGTAGAATAGTATGCTGAGCATTGTGTCCAGTTTTCAGAATGATGCTCTGTCCAGATCGAAGGTGCTTGCTAGGGTCCTCCTGGTGACAGCCGACGCGGGTCGCTTGGGAAACACGGCTGATAAGCTCAGCTCGTCAACACCGACAGTGTTTGTTAGGTCCTGTGTTTTGAGAGTCTCGTGTTGGCTCACGCGGGGCGAGATCAGCTGCCTAGTCAGTCTCGGCAGCGTGGACTAGTGTTGGAGGAAAAGCGAGGAGCACAAGTAGTCCAGCAGGTACATGTATGTGGTATCTTGTCTGTGGGATTGATAAAAGCTCCTTGTACTTGCCAGAGTCGGTGTAGAAGTCAGTCCGCTCTTGGTTGCTGTGGACGATCGCAGGATGCTCACGCAAGAGGGAGGCGTGTTTAGTCTGGAACGACCTGCTGCCAGCAATAACACTGAACCATGATTGGTCTAGAGACGACCGAGACCCGGTTTATGGGCTCCATACTCGTAAGGCGTCCCGTGTTTCAGACTCTCAGAGGGCTTTAGCAAGCGATGATTGTGTGAACAACCGAGCATTTAGGGATGCGAGCGAGAAGCAAGAACTTTGGGAGGTGCACGAGATCAAGCTGAAAGAGCGTTGGGAAGGGACGATACAAATGATTATGATGGAAGGTCAGCACTTCACAAAGCAAGTCGAATGCTATTACTAACTCCCCGCAAGAGCTCAGATCACTGGCTGTGCTGCCAGCGCTCACGAAAGTGCAAACCACCCGGTCACGTCGATCTGGACTGTGGAGGCACACGTCGTGTTTGCTCGTCTCAGCCTTAAAGCACACACAAAGCACACACTTCAACGTCAACACGAAGGCAGATTAATCGTGACTCGGGAGGTAATTGTTAGGTCTCGCGGCACGATTGGCCAACTTTCGAGCCTGCCAAGACTTCTCGGGCGGACGAGGTCCGAAGCATCCCGAAGATGCTCTAGCGCGGGGACACTTCCACGAATGAGCAGTGCACGAAGCTTTTCACGGACTGACGACTTGAGTATCCTGGTACCATGGCATCGATAATATGAGGACACTACTCTCTCGACCGCAAAGATGTGTCAGTCCCTCCTCTCTTTGCCGGTCTTGCATATTTAAAGGAGCTATTACGGTCGTTGGGAGTGTGCAGCGCGAAGAGATTCAGGCATTCACTACACATCCGTGCGAGTCCGAGACACGTACCATTTTCGTCATCAACCATCCTGACCGGAAATAGCCGAGGTCAACATGAGATACCAGACGCTTCGACTCACCAAGTTCTACAAAAGTCCAGCAGAAGAGCAGAAGAAGCCCAGCGACAGTGTTCCGTTGGCATCGTCTGGTTCCAGTATGATGTCGTCGGCGACGAATCGGTCCCTGTCGTCGACCGGATCCGGTGGAAAGACGTTTAGTTGGTCCAGCCTTGGTCTCAGCAGACAATCGTCTAGCACGGCGAAAGGTCGTCTTGATTGAGACTGAAGTTTCTCGAGTGCTCGATGTCGAGCTAGGGAATGGAGTCGTCCTTATGTACATCACATCCAGTACTGTTTTGCCTAGGACTCTGGAAAAGCACGTTTGACAGCACGCCGGATTTGACTGGGTCGAAACATTTATCAGTTTCCCTCAAGATCACACCCAGCATAAGGTGGGAAAAGAGTTGCTAGTACACTATCGCAACTCTGACTCGGTGACCGCTTGGGACGGCACCGCAGCGACTTGGGACGGCACCGCAGCGACTTGCGACTTTGGCGCAAGCAGAATGCTGTACGCGCATGAGCATGGTCATTAGCACGGCGCGCCCAGATGGGAACAGTCTGTCGGATTTCAGGCTTCGAACGCACTTTGAGGCGGAGGTTTTCGTGTATGATATGGGTTCGGGATCTGGAATATGAAAGCATATGGTGTTCATGGTGGGTTTCTGCATGGCGGGTTTCTGCATGGAATGGCAGTGCGTATGGCTCGGCGCGATGGACGTCGTCATTAAGATGTATCATCCACAGCAAATATGCTGACATGCCGAACGCGTGACCATATCTATCATTGACGACTTTCACATGCGAAAGGAGGAGCAGCATTTGCATGTGATTCCCTTCATGAATGACATGACAAGGCTAGTCCTCAGCCTGATTCCTCTCTCGCAGTTCATGCCGAGCCAGTAAAGAGGAAGGAGAAACAAAGCTTCCCCACACTCTGGAGGTCGAAGCGCAAGGCGCTGAAAGTAGCAACATTCGCCGATCTACGCGCAGACGCCGACAGTGGACACATTGCCGTCAAGAGGCTCTGTACACTCGAGGCATGAATATATAGCTGAAGTTGTTACTACGTATGAATATCAAATGCGGTCTGAAACCAAGATCCAATAGACAAAGGTGGCGTTTTCGTGGGGCAATTTCAGAGTTCACTCTAGGAATCTTCGAATCTGGAGCCCAGTCCTGCCCTGCCAGTGCCCTGGTGATCCGACCGCTGTTGCCTCGGCATTCCTCCAGCAGCGCAGGTGATCTTGCCTTTGCTTCGACTCGTGCTTGAATCCACATCAGCCCGGCGACTGCTTTACATAGACATTTCTCTTTTCTCTCTCTTCATCGCTCTTTCTCAAGAGTCGCCGAGAAGAAATCTATATCCTTCACCGACAGTCACCATGCCTGCCCCACGTGTCATTGTCGTTGGCGCTGGCCGTAAGCAATTCTATCAATGCTGATAGACAACAGCTAACATTAGAACCAGTTTCGGGCTTGAGCGCAGCTCACACTGTCTACCTCAACGGTGGAAACGTGCTGGTGCTAGACAAGAACAGTAAGTCGCATAGCATCTGATCACTGTGAATTACAGCTAACCAGCCCAGACTTCTTTGGTGGCAACTCAACCAAGGCCACCTCTGGCATCAATGGTGCTCTCACAAGAGCTCAAGTCGATCTCAAGATTGGCGACAGTGTCAAGCAATTTTACGACGACACCCTCAAGTCTGCTCGAGACAAGGCCAGACCTGATCTGATCAAGGTCCTCACATACCAGTCCGCCTCAGCAGTAGAATGGTTGCAGGACATTTTCAACCTAGACCTAACCCTTGTCTCGCGATTGGGCGGCCACTCTTTTCCTCGAACACACAGAGGTCACGATGCCAAGTTCCCGGGTATGTCCATTACATACGCGCTCATGCAGAGAATGGAAGAGCTCGTGGAGAACGATCCAGACCGAGTACAAGTCATCAAGAAGGCTAAGGTTGTCTCCATAAATAAGGAAGGCAACAAGGCCACTGGTGTGACATATGAGTTTGGTGGGGAGCAACACTCTGTCGAAGGCGTCGTTGTCCTCGCAACTGGTGGCTATGCAGCTGATTTTAGTGAGGACTCTCTCCTCAAGAAATGGCGACCAGACACATTCGACCTCGCCTCCACAAACGGCACTCATGCCACTGGTGATGGCCACAAGATGTTGATGAAATTCGGAGCCAACGATATCGACATGGACAAAGTACAGGTCCACCCGACAGGTCTTGTTGACCCCAAGGACCCGGGCTCAAAATGGAAGTTCTTGGCTGCCGAAGCCCTGCGAGGCGAGGGTGGTCTCCTCCTCAACAACAAAGGCAAGCGATTCTGCGACGACCTCGGCCACAGAGATTATGTCTCGGGCAAGATGTGGGAAGAGAAGGACAAGGGCACGTGGCCCATCAGACTGGTGCTCAACTCCAAGGCTTCGAACACTCTAGACTTCCACACAAGGCACTACTCGGGCCGAGGCCTGATGAAGAAGATGACGGGTGAACAACTCGCTAAAGAGATGGGTATCAGCAAGGAAGAATTGCAGAAGAATTTCCAGGAGTACAACGACACAGCAGATGGCAAGATCAAAGATCCATGGGGCAAGAAGTACTATCACAACATGCCAGTCAACGTTGACGATGACTTCCACGTCGCGCAGATGGAACCAGTTCTCCACTTCACCATGGGTGGCATGGAGATTAACGACAAGGCTCAAGTTCTGAACAGCGAGAAGAAGCCATTCGAGTCTCTCTTTGCCTGCGGTGAATTGGCTGGTGGTGTCCACGGCTCGAACAGACTGGGTGGCTCTTCACTGCTTGGTTGCGTTGTCTACGGTCGTGTAGCTGGTGCTTCTGCATCGCAGTACCTGCTCCAGGAACTCACCTCAGGTGGTGGTACTGGCGCCGCCCAACGTCTTGGACAAATATCTTTGCACATCGACCCCAACCAACCAGGCAAGGTTTCAGTGGAGTGGGGCTCTGGTGCCGGTGCGAGTTCGCAATCAGGTGCTTCATCATCCGTTGGTGACAGCACCACAGACAAGCAGGCACAGAGGTCTGTCGCGCCGGTCATGGACGGCAACAAGTCCCAAGATCCGGCCAAGAAAAAGAATTCAAATGATATTAGCCAGTTCAAAGTACCCGAGAAGGAGTTCTCTCTCGAGGAGGTTGCGAAGCACAACAAGAAGGACGATCTGTGGATTGCAGTCAAGGGTATCGTGCTCGACGTTACGAACTGGCTCGATGAACATCCAGGGTGAGTTTTAACACTTCTTGCCTGGGAACTCAGCTAACATATTTCTTAGTGGTCCACAAGCGCTTTTCTCACACATGGGCAAAGACGCCTCAGAGGAATTCGAGATGCTGCACGACGATGAAGTCATCCCCAAGTACGCTGCAGATATTGTCATCGGACGAGTACAGGGCCAGGAGATCACTCTGGAGTACTAACCATTTTCGTCTTGAGATCTGGTGGACGACATAGGAGTCTCAGCGCACTTTGGCGCGATTTACAATTTAGCGCAGCGGCGACGTTTTGTTTACACAACAGGACCTTGGGAAGGAGAAAACTGTATAGTCAACTTTGTTCAATCACACTGATTACCCGCGCAACATTCGGCAAGCTGACCAAGCATCACGTGAAGACACTTCCTAACCTTTAGCTCCTCGTCTGCGTTCTGGCATCCTCTGCCACCTTCTCGATCGCCGCCTTCGCTACCTCCACTCTGTCGGCTTGCACAAAGACATGATCGTGCAAATACGCAGCGATAACATTCGCGGATACTCCCACATCCGCCAACGCCTTCGCAACAACAGCCATGAATCCTACAGCATCTAACGAGGACTGCACGTTCAATGTGAGCAGTTTCCACGAGGTTGGGGACGTCTCTGAGCCGGGCACCTGGAACTCCTGTAAGGTGTCCGAGGAGGTCGAGTCGATAATCATCGTCCATTGATCTTCGGTGGGTTCGCGGAAGAGCATTTGGATTGGGGTCTCGGGGCGGAGATTGCTGGGATATGTGTGGGGCGGCAGAGTGATGAAGGTGTAGGTTTTGGGAGAGACTGTTAGGGTGAGGGTCTGGAGGAGATTTGTGAGGGAGGTCTCGCCTGTTGAGGGCATGGTGGCGGGATTGGTGATGCTCAAGGGAGGGTTGTTCATGATGATGGAAAACGAACGTATGCAGGATAAGGAAAGGTTAAAAGTGCGCCTTTACCTGGTCACAAGGCGTAGAGCTGTAGCTCGACCAAATCTGCCAATCTCACTACCTCGCGAGCGTACCCCTCCTGAGATCGCAAGGCGAACATCTACCCGATAGCCGTGCCTGGTTCTGCCTGCCTGGCTTCATGAACAACACCTTCCGAGCAAGCAGATTAGCGGGACATGAAGACTTAATTTGGCATAGCTCTCTTGCGTATCGATAACTACTGGGATCTGATTGGACGACAGTGACGTCTGCTTCAAGATCCTGGCACGAATTTGTGAAGTCTGCGTGGGATGGAAGTTCTGCGACAGGCTCGAAGTTCACATTCTGGGGGAATAACCAGACCTTGTACCATATCCAAACTGCTCTGCGATAACCCTATCACTACCGAATCTCACAGTTCAGTACATGCAGTGTCATCCTTCCCAAGCTCTATCGGTCCCTGGTGAGCTCCGTCGTCGTGTTCCAAGTCCTCGCCATGCATGATGGCCGAAGATGATGCACGAGCCTACGTGCTCGCCTTCGAGAACAATAAGACCGAGGCTGCCCGTTTCGCGTCACAGACCGCTCAGAGACTGCAACATGGCGAGTGTAAGCTGGTCGATGTCATCAAAGCTACTGGGGAGTACCTACAGAACACCGATCCGAAGATAAGGGAACGAGCCACGAACTATCTCAGTGCTATAATATCAGCACTTCCGACGAAGACCTTGACGAGGCACGACATACCGGTGTTGAACGTCTTCTTGTGCAGCAGGATACAAGATGGAGGTGCCATCGACGGGCTGTCCAAGCTCCAGCGCCTGGACAGGTACTCGAAAGAGAATGCGCAAGAGCTAGCACAGGCTATCTTCGACAACTTCTCGGATATGTCGGATCGGAAACAGGCTGAAAGATACCAGGTGTACATGCTCCTGAACGAGCTGTTGAGCAATCACAGACAGGCTATGCTAGACATGGGCGACAGGTCCTTGCTAGGGTATGTGCATGTTGTAGGAGGAGAGAAAGATCCTCGCAACCTTATGCTCATTTTCTCCATGCTGAGAGTGTTCATGATAGAGTGGGATGTCTCCAAGCACGTCGATACTATGTTCGATGCAGTTTACGCTTATTTCCCCATCACCTTTCGGCCGCCTCCGAACGATCCTTATGGCATTACAGCACAAGATCTTAAGGACAGATTAAAAGACTGCTTGGCTTCGACGGGCACGCTTGCTCCCTCCACGTTCCCGAATTTGCTGGACAGGTTGGATTCAACGTCAGAGGTGGTGAAAAAGGACGTGTTGCAAGCCCTGGCTGCATGTGCTTTGAACTACGATCCGGCCACTATCGCTCAATTCTCCATACCCCTGTGGGATGCGGTCAAGTTCGAGGTGCTACAGGCCCAAGAGCCATTCCTGGCTGATGAGGCTTTGAACGTGATCAAGAATATTGCAATATGTCTGTCGCGGAAGGCCAGTCCGCATGCGCCTGAGTGGAAGGCAGATCCCCTCATACAGTACCTGAAGCCTATCAACAAAGAATGCCTTGAGCATCTGCAGGAGCCGGCGTCCAGGCAGGCTGGCGCGTCAGGCGACATCCTCAAAGCCGCTGCGTCAGCTACTGCTCGCTCGTTCGAAGTTGTAATAAAAGCGACTGGTCCTCCCCTTTTCTCCCTACAGCAATCTTCAGAAGGCATTAACAACCAGCGAGCCATTCTCAGTGTGGTCAACAAGGTCTTCGAGGCATCTATCGAAGTTTACGGCTCATGGACTGCGCCAAGTGAGAAGAATAAAGAGGAACAGCCGACCTTGCTCGCAGAATTCAAGGACAGATTGCTCGCGATATATAGCAGAGCACTTATGAGCACAGTCAGAGAAGAGGTATCATACCGGCTTGCGGCTGCAAAGGGTTTACTCTTGCTGGCTGAGCAGAAGCACTTACTTGATGAGAACGAGATTGGTCTGATCGTGCAGCATTTCAATGAGATTGTCCTAGATGAAGAATCTTATGGCCGCGATGAGCTTAAGCAAAGGGTGATGCAATCGCTCGCACAAATATCACAGTCCAGACCGCGGCTGATCACAGATATCACTTTTCCGAAGTTCATCGCTCGTCTGCCTGATGATGAGGATCAAGCAGCGGCGTCGAAAGACTATCAATCCGTTCTTGAGGGCCTGGCCGAGATCAGTGTCGGCAAAGATCTACTAGAGACTCTCATCCGGAGATTACTCAACAAGCTTGACATTTTGGTGCAGACGAGCGGACAGCAGTTTCCCTACACATGTGCTATATTGTCAACGGTCTACTACGTGCTTGACCGTAGCGCCAGGGATCCGCAACTGTCGCTGGATAGTTACTTTCAGCGTGTAGTAGTTGGCTTTGCGCGGAAAGCAGCCAGTGCATCGGATGGTCCTCTAGCCGATGAGACAGTATTGAACCTCCTCGGCAGAACAGTCAATCTGATCGTCCGTAGATCGTCGAACGAAAACAAAGACGAAGCGGCGCAAAACATCTACAATCTCTTCCAAGAAACGAGCTCAAATGGGGCGCATCATACGAGTCTCATACTCCCCAGCAACGTGCTGATATTGTCAACCTGGATCTTGGCAGCCCTCCCGAAATCTTCGAACGCCGGCATCCTAGGCGAACCGCTTATACCTTTGATCAGGATCCTCAGGAAGCAAGCGGACCGAAACACCTCCACCAAGTACTCCGTGGCCGTAGAGCAAGCATGCTTGAAGCAGATAGCTATACTAATCAACAAGCACGTCTCAAAGCAAGAAGACATCGCTGAGGTCGAGAGATTCTTTTACAGCGCGGTCGAATGTGTTTCAGGATCGAGTAGCGGTCAAGCAGAGGAAGCAGAGCGTGATTGGCATTGCGCTGTTCGCTATTTGTTCACTATCTCAAAAGCATGCCTCCTTCGCTTGATGCGTCTCGCAGACCAGATACTCATTTCTCTGATAAACCTACTCGAAAGCCTACCACCAGAGAAAGCTAGGTACCTTGCCCTTGGCTTCGGTACTCTCCTGTCGCAAGATGAGATTTTGTCGAAAGCGAACGAAGCCCAGATCCGGCTTTTGGCTCCTCAGCGCATTTTCCAGAAAATAGTACCAATGTTCAGTGAACATTTCAGAGATCCCAAAGCGACACAAGAACAGAAAGAGACGTACTTGATCGCGTTGAGCGGCATCCTGGGATCAGTCAGCAGTGATATTGTCATGCCGGAACTACCCACATTACTGCCACTCTTGCTGCAGTCCCTGGAGATTTCAGACGCGAACCAGAATGTCAAGGTTGCCACCCTCGAGACCATGATGGTGGTCATCACGAAGAACCCAGACGCGTTGATCGAAAGCGGTCACATACCCGCCCTTACGCGGCGCCTCGTCGCCGCTGCTACTTTGCCGAAAGCATCTCGAAAGTCAGCGAAGGCGTCCGCGGCAACGAAGACGTATAAGTCTGTAGACACGACCATGACAGACGCTCCATCGTCTAGTGTATCGAGTTCCTCACCAAAGACTCGTCAATTGGCCCTTCACTGTCTGACGTTACTCCCACAGCACGTCAAGGACCAAAAGACGCCAAATCCTCTTCTGTCTCTCAAAAGAGAAGTCCTGAATGGGCTCGCGATTTGTCTGGACGATCCTAGACGGGACGTAAGGAAAGAGGCTGTCGATGCCCGAGCGAGATGGTTCAGGAACGTCGACGATGCGGACGACAGTGATGAGGAGTAAGAGCTTTTATGAAACGAGTGTGTGTGATATTCAGGCTATTAATGTCATTAGCAATGCTAGACTTGCGCGAAGATAGCGGATGTTCCGCATAGACATATTTGCATTGCACTTTAGAGTAGGAACGCACATCGGGCTGAAGAAGCAATCGCAGCTGCCAGTACTGCGGTCTTGTACTTTTCATGACATGGAACCTTTGACGGTGACGGTACTGTGCCGCTTCCGTTGCCACGCCGCTGCCTCGTGTCTCAAGGCACCAATAAAATACTCCTATCTATCGACTTTTCTCTGGATATATTCCCTTCCCTTCATCACAGCATCCATGGTACCCTCCCGACTCCCTGGTTGCAAGAGACGTTTGTGAAGGTATGCGTAGGATCCGCTCTTTGGTCCTAGGAAACTATCCTCTAGTGCGAGATGAATGGACTGGACGAGGGACATGTTCCCTTCTTTGTCGCACTTATTCCCTTAAAGCCGGGCCGCAGCTTCTGGGCGAGCATACAGGTCTTGGCTATTGTATATATCACCAAGTAGAAGGTGCTTATGCACTCCGAGACAGATGATTTCGATGTACTTTGCTGGGCAGAATCCAGTAAGCAGTCCGTGTGATTGGTCGAAATCGAAAGTATGTGAGCAGAAGTAAGGGAAGCATTTATCGACAGCGGCAATACCTCGTTGGATGTGAGATATCCGCTTGCTCATGGACTCTTTCCTCGTCGCCGTGTAATAGAGTCTTGCCAGTTGGAGTGGGATTGTCTGGGAAACGGTCTGATGCCAGTAGTACTTGGGCGTCTTGGGGCCTACGTAACTCAAAGATGGACGTTTGAAGACGGTATGATCGTCGAAATATCGTTGTGAGATGGATATCAACAGCTCTGCGGGCAGCCCGTTCTGCCGTCCTGCCACGGAATGCACGATCTTCAGCTCGTTCGAGTATGAGGGCGGAGGTTCTCGGTATGAGTCTGTCTCGAATAGCTGTAGCCCGCTTTCGAAGATGGCGTGGTTGGCGACGACATCCACAGGCACCACGTCGAAAGTTGTGTCCCGACTACCTTCGATAACATGCAGGAACCCCGCGCCGAAAAGCGCTGCGTAGCCACCTAGGGCAGCCCGACTATCAAGCCATGCAGGGAAAGGATATTTCCACGCTGCCGATATGATACTTGGTCGGAGGATTGTAATAGGTATCTGTCGCCTTCGACTGCTGACAAGGTGTTCCGTGATGCACTTTGTCAGCGTGTAGGTGTTGGGATGTTTTGTTTCTAGTAACAATCCTTTCTCATCGGTTGATCCGTCCAGGATAGCCGCGTAAAGACTTTCCGCGGGACGTGGCAATGGTACCAGTGTTTCACGAAGTAGCGTAGACTCGAACGGACGCACGTAAGCGGTCGAAACGACGATCATCTTGGCCAGTTTGGGGCAATTCTCTGCTAACTCCATGAGCTCCAGGCAAGTCGAAACGTTCGAGATGGCCGCTTGCACGAGTGGCAGGTTAAAGTCAATCGAGGCTGCACAGTGTATGATATGAGTGACCTCTCCACAGATCGTAGCAAACGCATCCGGGCTGATACCACAGCATTTGGAGGTCAAATCGCCTGTAACGACCTCGACGTTGCTTATCCAGTCTGACGGGAGGTTGGAGAAGCATTTCGAAGTTGATAGTTTCTGGAAGCGAGCAGTCGAGCACAACTTTTTGTTGTTGCGGATGAGCACGATGACTCTGTGATCTGGTAATTCTTTTGATAGTCTTTGTCTAGCGAGTTCTTGCAGTATGACTTTGCCCAAGAAACCAGTTCCCCCAGTGAGGAGTACACAAGGCTGAGAGTTGGCCATGCTGTAGACTGGGAAGTAGGGCACAAGTGACGAGGAAAGGTCGGCGTCGTATATTGAGAAAGCGCTGGGCACAATTATATGGCCATCTCATCTAACAGCTGACCGGAAGCATTGCACTGAGCAGTGGTAAAGGAGCAATGTAGTATCCTTGAGCACAAGAGGATGTCCCGATGCTGTGTTCGCATACCGTCTAGCCTCATGAGGTACAAGCTCAATTCGAGACACAACATCGACCGGCGATACTGGGGGAACTAATAACCTAGAAGCTCTTTCGGACTCGAGCTAAGCGTTAGGAATGCTCTTCAAGACGCAACTATTTGGCATACGGGTTCTTCATGCAGATTAGTCTGTATATTCATGGTCTAGCCATTCCAATCTCGTCTGAAGGACATCGAGACTTTGCCGGTAGCTAGCGCGGCTGAACGCTTCTACGACGCCCTGCCCCTTAGCACTCAGTACCGTGCTGAGACCGTGCTGAGTTTTGGGTCTAGGGCACGGTAGTGGTCGGTCGTCGGAAAAGGCCAGCAGTGCCATTTGCTAGTGTCCTTGAGCTGATAGCTGTTAGTGAGCGGATGTGGAGTTCACTGCGACCACGTTTGCTCATACAACTCCAGATTCCTCAACACTGGATCCGTGTTAAAACTCGAGCCTCAAGGTGGCTGGCTGATGTACCAACTTGGGCTTCGGAAGCAGCCGCCTTGAGTTTCCAAGCAGTGGCTGGCTGCTGACCAGAAGGTTGTTTTGCGAGAAGTTTGGCGTCAAAGCTTATCTCGTCGTTGGGCTTCTGGGTCATCCGGCGAAAGCTATCATCAGCTTCCTCTCCTGGATCAACTTTCGCGCTTGTTGTTGGTAGGTGCCGCCGACGTTGCTGCATGTACATGGCTTCATTTTGGTCAATCAAACTCAAAACGTGGTGCTCATTTCCTCCTGGACGACTATTGCTTCATCTGGCGTTACGTCAAAATCAGAGGAGCTGTTCAGCCCTTATAGTGGAGCCTTAGGCTTGAAGTTATAGAAGATGGCACACTTCAGAATAACGGTAGACTTCAACCCTTAATATCATGCTATATACACGATACCTACAGGGCTCGATAGTAAACAACAATAAGCTGTGGAAAAGTGGGTCGCTTAAATAACCGTCTTAACAAGTTATTCTCTTGTAGCTCTAGGCACGAGGTACCTAAGACATCCCCCCCCTAAACTAACGAGCGACGTCATATCTACAGCTTTCAAATAACAGCAAAAACTAGGCCTACTTTTCTACAGCTTATTATTGTTTACTATCGAGCCCTGTATATCCTAAACTTAATATATACACTCTAACACTCAGCTGCTACTAGCATGTCAACTTTAAGGTAGTATCGTCTCCCGAATTATCCTGCTCGACGACGAGAAAGTTGGTGATGTTTTAAGTCTGCCATCTTCTATGACGTCAAGCCTAAGCCCCTGTCACTCAATAGCCTGCGTGGATGTCGCACCAAGTCCAAGACTGCACCTCAGCCGCACGCTGATAAGATAAGAAGTGACAAGGCTTCCAGGGACGGAGGTGGGCTTTCAACGATCAGACTCATAGTTCTGCCAACCAATCAATCACCCCACGATACGCGAGGCAGCCGCCAGCCAAAGGTCTGGAACTTGAAGTGGAATTATCTGTACTCGGTATGCTAGCGCGAAACTTACGCAATCCTAGGTCTACTTCTAAAGCCATACCGGTAGACAGGTGGGTCGGATGCTGCTCGACAGCAATAAGGCTAGCTGAACTTGGTCTCAGCTACGACTTCCCTGGTCAGCCAGCCATTTCTGTGGCAGATGGCCAACCACGAGACAGGCTCCAAAAGGGGTAGGTGATGGTGGCTAGGTTCAAAAAGAATTCTCATGCTTGATGCTAGTCGCCCAAAGTTGTACCTCAAGGAGGCTTAGGAGGCTGACCTGGTGTCCAGTTAGAGAAGCTCATGAAGTCGCTGGTCCGGGTGCATCGGCTTACTTCCATTGCGCTATAAACCAGCACAGTAGAGAAGCGCGAGGTGTCCTTGCATCGCTACGCGTGGAAGTGCTTGGCGTCAAGTGCCACTGATAGCCATCGAGACTTTCTACAGTACTGTATGCACCGTGCCACCAGCCTGCACTAGCCTGAGCCCGTTACCCACTTGGTGGAAAGTGGCTGCTAACGCGGAACTCAGTCCCCACCCACCAAATTAAGACCCCGGGGAATGCAAACAAACTATTTGAGCTAGCATCCCGTCCTCGTGGCACGACTACCATAGTTCAGATGTGCTGGCCTCAGCTCATGTTCCAGACCAAGAGGCTTCGGCTGGTGTCCCAGTCCAAGAGGCTTCTGGCTTGCTGCATTCGACAGAAACAAGTAGAGTTCCTCAATTTCTGCAAGGGAAACATTCATCAAGTCATGGTACTAATAGCCAAAAGCACATCCTCCTACCCAATCCTCAACGAATAGCTAGATAGATCCTTTCGGTAAGACTCGTTGATGTGTCGAATGTGTCATAGCCAGAAGCTCTTGTTGTTGGAAACCCATCCACGCCCTGAGCCAGCCCACCAGGCTCACCAATCTACAAGGCACTTGCAAGATACCCCAGCCAGCCATATCAGTACTATCATTCCACCGTGCAGCTGTCCGAGTCCTTTGGACTCTACCGTCTCTGAGATTTCCACCATGCCTCGTCGTCCCTCGGAAACCCACGAACCAGGAAAAGAAGAGTTTGCATTGTCGCCTATCAGCGCCTATCAGCGACTGCCGGAGCCCCAAGCCGACGTGGAGGCTGGCGACGTGTTCTTGCAGAACTCTTCAGTCCAAAAGTTTGGCTGGGACAACATTGACGTCCAGGTGAGGGACAAAAAGCAGGGTCTAAAAGTGATTCTTTCGAAGAATGCAGGCCAAGTCGCTGCAGGTCAAGTTTTGGCACTAATAGGTCCTAGTGGAAGTGGAAAGAGCACCTTACTCAACGTTCTTGCCAACAGATCGAAGCTACGACACTCCGGTACCATCTCAATAGATGGTGACACGGTTTCACCTGCACAAATTCGACAGGTTTCAAGCTATGTAGAGCAGGACAATGTCCAGATCGGCGGCTTGACCGTGGAAGAAACTCTGCACTTTGCATCGCGATTGGCATCGCCCGATACAGACCGTGCTGTTCGAAAGGCACGAACTGATGGTATACTCAGGGCCTTGGGTCTCGTCGAGCAGCGAAATAGCGTTGTTTCGCCGCTTCTTCACGCAGGCATCAGTGGTGGTCAAAGGAGGCGACTTGGGCTCGGCACTGCGTTGGTCACTGGTCCAAAGATTCTGTTCCTGGATGAGCCCACCAGTGGTCTTGATTCGGCAGCAAGCCACCAAGTTATAAGCTTCCTGACGAAGATCGCCAAGCGCCATCGACTTGTTATCATCGCTTCCATCCACCAGCCTTCCGCTTCAACCTTTGATCTGTTCGATCTTGTCACACTTATCTCTAAAGGGAAGACGTGCTATCATGGTCCCAGGAAAAATATCTCGGATCATTTCTCGACCATCCTTCCTGACTTGGAATTCAAGGATTCTGCTGACCATCTCCTGGATCTGGTCAACACTGACTTCGAAAGTCATGCAGAGAGAGAGAGAGAGGCTCGTGGAATCAATCTTTGACGGATGGCAACAACGCGTCACTGAGACTAAACGTGCGGTGATGACACAGACCAAGGAAATCACGGATCTTGTAGAAAATGACGAGAAAATAGAGAAGTGGAAAGCGCTGCAACGAAGAATCATCCACCAGCTCAAGATCTGCTGGATCTTGCTACATCGGAACTTCATCAAATCCTATCGGGACCCTCTAGTGTACGGAAGACGTCTCGCCATGAACGCAAGTCTGTCCGTCGTGATCGGTAAGTTTATGTTCGCCCCGTTTGCGTCCCCTGCGACTAAACAGATATAGGTACGGTTTGGTGGCGATTACCATATGAACAATCGGCCATTCAGACCTTCGTCAACTGTATCTTCTTCAGTTCTGCCTTCATGGCACTGATGGTAGTCGCTTACGCGCCATCCGTCATAGAAGACATCCGTATGTTACAGAAAGAACATGCGAGCGGTTTGTACGGTGCTTTCGCATTCACTGTGGCCAACTTCCTAGTCGGCATCCCATGGCTCCTACTTGTCGCACTGGTGTTTAGCACCGTCGTCTACTGGTTATCGGCCCTTCGGGTCTCAGGGACAGGGTTTGCCCTCTTCACCATGTGGCTTTACGGAGACCTCCTGGCCGCAGAAAGTCTCATGGTTTTGATCTCAGCACTCACACCACAATTCGTGACCGCGCTGGCTATCGTATCCTTCACGAATGGACTGTGGCTCGCTGTCGACGGGTTCCTGGTACCCGTAAGCCAATTGAATGCTTTTTGGAAATGTATGACCCGACCCCTGTGCTCACACTGTTTCGAGATATCAAGCTGACCTCTCCAGACGTTTTCCACTATGCAAATTTCCAGACATATGTTTTCCAGGGTATGATGGTGAATCAGTTCAAAGAGACGACTTACGACTGTGGGCCCGCGCTCAACGGGTCCCACCATTGCATGTACCTGAGCAATCTTGCACAGCAGGGCAAAGTTAACGGCACAGCCGTGCTTGAGACGTATGGCTATTCGCAAGACCCTGAACAAGTGTGGTATTGGGTAGGTATCTGGCGGCCATTGTTCTCGGCCACAGACTTATTGCAATGGTGGCCCTTCAGTGGCGTGCGAACAGGAAATAGGATGGGCAAGATTGGTAATTCTCTTTTCGTGTTATGAACTATGTGAAAACCTTAGTCTCATTCGCTTGTTTCTACCTAGGCACCATAAACGCTAGATTCCTAGTGATACGCGAGAGGATCCTAATGGGATATGCCCCATTGATTGTTTTAGGACAAAAGGTCGTTCACCACATGAGCTATTCGCTGCATGCTTGCACCTGCTCCCAGGAACGTGATATGATTGACGCCGGATGGAGACTACAAAGTAAGCTAGAAAGTAGCCTGAGCTCGGATGAGTCGAAAGTGGCTCGATGGTCTAGCAGGACTTTAGATGGACGTGGATAGAACTGCCCGATGTCCGAGTAAATTGATTTCTCTGGTCAGATGGTTAGATGTCGATGGATAGAACTAGCTGAAGACCTACCGTAGACAAGGTGCTCGACTGCCTGGTATACCCATGCGTCAAGAATCTAGAGAACGGTGGTTTTCGTATCTAACGGTTCTCGAAAGAGTACACGGCGAGCGGTATCGCTCCAAGCACAGACTTACGGCACGTTAGCTTCATGTGGCCCCTAGGCCTCAAGCTTAGATCTGGTTATCAGGTGGGAGGATGATTCACGCGACCAGCGATCCCGCAACTGTTTCTTGTTTACGTTCGAGACCTGTAGTTGAGACTGCGCACGACTTCCGATGCTCGTTGTGAGGAGCGGGACAAGCAGTATAAATCCGACTTTTTAGCCCTTGGCGAACGACTATTACCACCCTGACTCGTGCCCTTCATAATATTGTGAATAGACTTACAATATTTGCCGAGCCGTCGAACGAAGGATATAGCGAGCGAGGTGGGAGGCGGTCGGTCATATGGTGGTCTCTCGCATGGCCGGTGTCTTCGTCGTCAGACACGACAGTGGCAGGGGCACCCCGCTCAGCGAAGCTGATGCTCCCACCTCAGCACCGTCATGTCTGTGTTGCATTCAAAGGCCCCAGGATTCCGTGGTGCGCTCAGCTTACCAACTTTTTGAGGTGACGAATGCCCAGGAAGTCCTGCTGCACTTCTAACTAACTTGCGGTTTGTCGGTCTTTCTCCGATCGCGCCGACCAGAAAACCCACTCGGCCACCGTTGGTGAATGAAAAGTCGACTTTGAGCTTTGGGAAAAAGGGGTCTCGAACAAGCGCGCGGTGGAAAAGCGAGCTGTCGTGCAAAATCGAGCAGGCTCGTGGTCAAAAACCCCACATCACTTTTCCGCAGAGGGAAAAGGTTGTTGGATGGACCAAGGCTTAGCGCGGGGTCGGAGATCTTGGCTGCATCCGCTATTCCGTCAAGACGATATGCGTGACCACTTTGATCAACGCTAATCAGATTAGATCCGCGATTGATATCCGCGAAATGATTAGATAAGAGGTTGTGGATCGACGCCGAGCTTGGTTTAGAGGCCGCGAGGAAGAGCCGCTCGTAGTCTGAGAATTGCGCACGATCTTCCTATTAGGTGGTGCGGCTATATCAGTCGACCACCTCTACTTGTATAAAGCACTTTCATTCTGTAGTATCGACATTCAGTCTGCCGAATTTACTAGTGACCCTACTAGACGCCTAAGATATCTGTAAGGAAAGCTACACAGGTTACGCTTACTCACCTTAGGTTATAATAGGCAAGGAGCTCGATGCAGATTTCACATCTCTTGGCGCAGATAGTAAGCGAGTTGCGCCTTCCACTCTTGTTGACACAAAGTTCCCTGTCGTCTATGATAGCTATGATGTCGATATCTTTCGTCCCCTTCGCTCTCTAAGGTGCTAGGCCCCATTTGGATGAAATGCCACAAAACAAGCGTTCATGTTGTGTGACTCAACCTCAAACCATCTTCTCACAACAATGAATACTTCTCCTTGATCTCAGTTCGAGCACGCGCATCCTACCTTCCAGAGTCGACGTTAGTACCTATGGCTGAGGACCGATACATTCATGAGCCCCTAGATACTTCACAGCGATCGACCCGGCTGGTCGAGATCTTGCCTGATTACGGCGATGGCAGGATCAGGCTGTCTCTTACTCACAGGAACCTTGAAGTCATGGCTGGCAGCTACCATGCCGTCTCGTACACATGGGGAAGTTACGAACCCTCTCACAAAGTTTGGATTGCCGGCAGATATATATTGGTCAGGGACAACATATGGCGCTTCCTAGCGAATGGTATGCCCGAGGAGCCTGACATTGAGTTGCCAAGCCTGCTCTGGATCGACAGCATATGTATTGATCAAGGCGCTTGCAAGGAGAAGAACCACCAGGTGCAGATGATGGGGGATATTTTCAGTCAAGCTAGTAACGTGTTGATCTGGCTTGGGAAGGACAGTAACGTGGAGGTCTACAAGCAGTATTGTTCTATACGTCCCACAAATAGTCTCCCACAGGCCCGCAATGAACATGAGTATCACTGTTACCGGAGCGATCGGATTCCGATAATACGGAACAGGTCGGCATACCTCGAGTTACTCTCGGCGCTTCACAATCCATATTGGAAGCGCCTTTGGGTCGTTCAGGAGATACTTCTGGCCAGACAAGCTTGGGTTATTTGTGGCAATCGACTCGTGAGCGTTGATGATATTCGAGTCACAGGAGACTTGCGTTCACGGCTCACCAAGGAGGGATACTTTCACAATATTCCCAGTCATGATGATCTTGAACGCAGTCCTATTGCAATGATCATAGCTCGCGCCTCTCAACGAAGACATAAACTCAGTGACTTGATCACAGCGTTGCCTCACCAAGAGTGCAGTGAACTTAGAGACAAGGTTTACGGTCTTCTAGCGATGACTGACTTGCGCGGGACTTTTCAAGTTGACTACGAGATGCCTGTTGAGATCCTTTTTGTGAGGGCATGCGATATCATCACCAAAGAATATAAAAACTTCTCTGTAAAGGGAGATGTGGTAACACCGTGGAGTGCGATTGCGACGCTGGTATGTGGGCTAGGTGTTACAGAGGAGTCCATCGCCGGCTTCGCACCGAGAGCACCTTGTCACTTTGCCCGCATGGTTCTCGAACCTAGTTGCCTGGTACAATTCGCTGTGACTCAGATGTGGCAGTCCTCAGAAGAGCTGAAGCACAAAGCACAAATCCCAAGTGTTTGGCAAGCCTTGCCGTCCTTGGCAGAAGAGGATACGCCGTCTTCAAAGGGGGAAACCATATTTCTTAATTGTACGTCCAATACCCGCTCCCAATGGCCAGAGTTCCTGCTCGAGGTTAGAGCGAGCGGACTCGTGACCATCAAAGACCTCCACGTGACGCGCAACACCGACCCTGGTGCGAATGTTCGCACCCGACTCTCACCTGCTATCAGGTCACTTACTGAATGCTACGACAGTTTGTGGTCGCGACTTGATGATTCGGGATCATTTGAGAGTGGCCATATCGATTGGTCAGCTGAGGTGGAACCGATGGTAACGTTGTGTTTCTCTGCAGTGAACATCATCCGTATTGCGGAAACAGGAATACAGCTGAACAAGGCTGCTTATGAGGAGTTCAATCGATCAATAGTGACGATTTATAAGTGAGGCCCATGTGCACAGTACCATATATGGCAAGCTGGTCGACCACAAGTTAAAGATACGGAGCGCACCCTGGGAAGAGCTCATCTCCATCTAGCCGATCGACCGCTTCACTCAAATTGCATGTATACCCGGTCCATGACAAACATTTGAACTTGCCCAATGACCCACTGCGTTGGCATTCCTGACCTTCACATCCCAGATCGCAGTCACCCAAACCCACCGCACTGCACCGCACATCACACTCGACTCGACAACACACAGCTAAGCCAGCTAGCCTACATTTCCTCCTCCCCACTAAACCGATACACAACCTCACCAAACCCATCCACAGCAAAACAATAAAGCCACCTCAACTCCTCCTCCCCACTCACATTCCAGATCCCATGCTCAGCATCCCCGGGAATAAACACCACGTCACCGCCCGCAACCTCGTGGTCCACGCCCTCAATCTTCACGACGCCGCGACCAGAAATGACGTGGTAGATCTCAGCCTGCTTGTGTCTGTGCAGTGCCAGGTATCCGCCGCGCGGCGGACACGATGCGATGCCCGCTGTTAGGGAGTTCGTGGGTGTTGAGGGGCTGGAGAGGAGAGTCTGCCATGAGACTGTGCCTTTTGATTTGTCGGGGAAGGACTTGGGGGAGATGGAGGTGATGTGGGCGTGATGCAGGACGATGGGTGTGGGTGTGGGTGTGGCTTGATCTATTTCCGTAGGTTGAGCATCGGATGTTGCCATGGTTGGGTTGGATATAGCTCGAAAACTCGAATAGACGAGACGGATGGTCTGGAGGTTCTTGAATGCTATTCACCTACTGACTCGCTTATGTGATAGGCGATGGTATAGTCTATCCCACTGATACTGAGCTCGCACGTTGCCCGGTTCGTGAGGTTCAGACCAATATCAGTACCTCATGGCGCTGGTGTCCGTCCTCGACTACGTTCCTCTAGCTTTTTCACTAACTTGAAACTTTGCAGATATCCGATCATTGGACGGACGGATATGTTCCGGCAGGAATCCTGGTCATCATCCGAGGATGTACGCGATACTAGCCCTAGCCCCACACCGGTCACACCCGCATGATCATGGCAGCCCAGCTTGAGATGTTTCGAGGGTGGTTCACATCAGGAGGTGACAAGACTTCTGGATGGCACTACAGTACTTCTAGGTCTAGTCGGATAAGCTTCATTCTGGATATGTATACCTGGTTAGGCTTAGTGCGATCCGGGGAGTCCTATCAGCTGCACCTGCTGTTCAGCGTCACGTGGAACAATGTAAAGGCATTGAGGTGGTAGGACTTCCGAGTGGACTAGATCATTGTTGGGTATACCACGTTCGCGAAGCAATTCCACTCGGCTGGTTGATGCTGCGCTCTGCTCCAACCAAGAGACATTGTTTATACCTATCTGCGAGTAGGCCGTCCCCCACAATCTCGTGCCTCAGCAGATTTTGACATGGCCAGCTCCAGCTCGCATTTGCGCCCCATATCCCTCGCAACGTTCCATTCCAATGCGAACCATGAACAGGAAAACGCACCCACGGTCTCATCGACGGCCGTCCTTGGCCGTAGGTTGCCGGAGCAAGCCCTGCGGCCACTTCACTGCGAGAAAACAGTCAGTAATCCGAACTAGGGCATGACACAAGCAGAGGGAGAGCAGCATCCCCGTTGTCTGTCCCTCATCACCGCTACTGTCACCCGTACTTTCGCTATCATCGTCGTCCTCGCACCGCTTATGGTAGCCCGGCCCCTTCGCCCCATCGACAACAAGCGGACCAGTCCGGGCCAGCATCTGCTTCGCCGTCGAGCTATCCGAGTCGGAGCCCTTTGACGTCGTGCTGGGCGCGGAGCTCGTGCTACCGGCCTCGCTACGGTCATACCGGACTACGAGCGTCATTTTGCCGACTTTGCGGCCGTTGAGGTCGCGGATGGCTTGGCCTGCTTCTGCGGGGGTCTTGTATCGGGCTGTTGCGGAGCATCTTTTCTCTTTGCCGCGTTTGATGGAGAGGTTGGAGACTGTGCCGGAGCGGGAGAGCAGTTTTTGGAGGTCCTGCGCCGAAGTGCCGTGGTGGAGGCGGGAGATGTGGATTGATTGTTGGTCGGTGTAGATGAGGTCGTCGAGGTCTGTGCTGGCGTGTTGGCGGTGGGTGGCGTAGACAGTGCTCCGGGTGCTTGGCGTGGGAACGGTTGAGGTGATGGACTGGTCATACGGGTATCGTGGTGGGTGGCTGGCAAGCTGCGAGTATTGTCCTGTGGATAGCCTGCTGTTAGGTGCCGCGGTTTGGTAAGATACCTGTGGGAGTGCTTGCGACATGCCGCTCATGCTGTAAGTGGTAGATGTTGCCGGTGCGGAACGTGTTGAGGTCGCTCCTTGACTGCGTCTTGTAAGCTGGTAGGAAAGTATATAGCGTTCAGCGACATACCTGCTGAAAGATGGCAGCGCCGGGGTTGCATTCGTCACTCTGCTGTGGTCAGCTAAGGTTCAAGTCTCGGCGTCGGTGTCTCACCTTCTCCGACGACTTTGCTCCGGTCCACGCCTGCGATGGATTTCTTCTGACTGGAGGTCGGATTTCCATATGAGGCTTACTCTGATATCAAAGCCATTCCAGCCTTCGGCGACAAGATAATCTGTTGACCGTCTTAGCTGCTTGCTCGATAATTGAGTTTGCCAGACGTACCAAATGCGTGGTTGGCATCAGCCTTGCTTCGTAAAGGACAGAAGCCGACTCTGGTGCCGTCTTCGTTGACCTTAAGGACATTTGCATAGCCAGGGTTGACTTTGGCACCATCCCGGAGATAGTCTTTCAATTCCTGCCACTGGCAATGTTGAGGTACCTATGGTTGTAAGCTGACAGGATAAGCATCCGGATTGCTATGCGATCTTACACCATCAACGACGACGTAGTAGACGCCTACACCCTTGCGGCTGGTAGCAACGGGCATGGTGAAGAGGTAAATGGCCTGTGCCGTAGAAGCTCGTGCTGGTGGAACAGGGAGCCAATGGTGCTCAGGTCAGACCGCGCCGTTATAGAATAAGGTTCAGCACAACAGACTCTGCACGATGCTGACGCTGACTGGCTTAGAAATGTTATCGTCCGGCTGAGATATGAGATCTGCTTCGGAACCCGACTTGTGGTACATTAACAGACCTTTTATCTTGTCGTTTCCTGAGCCTCCAAGTGAGGACCGATTCGTGGTGACCATGCTAATGCCGGATCTCATCCCCCCGCGTGGTAGTGACTCCAGATCTTGATGGCCGATCGACGTCTGGAGACATTGGCACATTAATAGCACGAGCTGTGAGGTGCAGGATCCAGCGTGCGGTACATGCACGACGATTCGAGACCCCTGTAGTCTTCAACTTTCGGAGTTTTCGTAGCGGACCTTACCGGAGAATGTCCAAAACAGTATGTGTACCCATCAGCCTGACCCGCCGAACAGGCTATATCAAGCAGAAATGATGCGGCGCGACCCGTTCTTGATGACGCGCTGGCCGCTGACTATAGAAGTTCCACGGGGACAGTGGTGACCGGGTAGAAAGAAGCGTCGCCCATATGCTTGACTTGTGAAGTACAAGCGGCGGTGCGGTCCACACGATCAGTGCACCGCGAACGTAGTGAGTGGCTTGAGAAGGCCTCTGCGGACTTGGAACCATGCTAGATTTCTTATTTTAGCTGTGCAGGATTGGTCGACAAACACGATTGCATCGTTGTCTGCATGTGGAGAAGCCTGAATCATCCACAGGAAAGGGTACGGCAAGCAGGGAGCCTCAGACTGAGCTCATGGCTGCTGTCCATAACCCTCGATCCTCAAGACCTAGTTGATCGTCCTGGCAGGATGTTGCTAGGTTTTCAAAAGAGAACTTGCAGTGAGCAGCAGGGAACGCCTGGAGTTACTTCCTTCTCGAGCTGGACCACGGAAAGTCCTAATAGCTTGCCAGCGCAGCAGCGCAGCACTGTGCGTGCTTCGGAAAAGGTTCCAGATAAATGTTGCTGTGGTTGTGGGAGTGTGATAAACTATTCGATCAAGGCGGCTGCGGCTTGCATAAGCGAAGCTAGCGATCTAAGTTATTACGAGCACCGGCACGGCGGAAGAGCTGAGACCACAGCCGTTGATCGTGCTAGTTGGTTAGAGATCGTGGTGCCACTCTCTGCTTCGATGATAAGTTTTCTGGTATTGACATATGATGTATCATATTTCGTTACTTTCTTGAAGTACAGACCATTTTGGGGGAACATTGTGCGATTGAGAGAGACGATGGTGAGCTCGAATATTATCCTGACAAGCTAGAAAGCTTGCTGCGACTGTTATACACGTTGACCAGCAGAGCACATTGGTCAAAGTCAAGAATGTTGTTGGCAAACATGTTCACCGGCGACTTCGCCGCCCAGGCGAGCTAATCGCTGTGATGAGCTTCGATGAGTAGCCTTCCGCTACTCGAGCCAGTCCATCTCTGGAAGACCGGTGCTACGTCGCCCATGTTGATGATAGTAGAGGCCACAGTGATCGATCCAAGCTCAGGTGGAGAGTCCCACTGGCACGAATGAGTATCTGCAGGAAATCCGAATTTGAGATCCGCTCGCTTCGTACTAGCGTAAGAAAATCCGATATTCAATACTGTGTCTTTGAGATTAGCGACCTGTCGCGTGTTGATACGACGACACGACAACTATTGTAGGATTCTGTCAGCAGCCAAGACGGTTGATGCCAATCATCCTCGAGGCGATCTCTCCAGCAGTTTTAGCGTGCCTACAAGCCTGAGATCGCTGTCCAGGCTGTCACGATCTGGTGCACTGTGTCCAGGGCTGCTTTCCAGCATACAGCAGTTAACATGTCAGATAACACAAAGTACCTGACACTCTGGCAACAGATCGTGCTGTCATCAGAGCGAACGCCGAGCGGTGTGTTGTCCATTCTCGGTGCTCGAAGACTTATTCCGTCCAGAACGGGATTACGTAGCCGCAGTACAGATACAAAGCTGGCGTGCGTAAGAAGCATGTTCAGGTCGCTTCGTGAGTTTTACGAATCGTACAGCGAAACACATAGTGAGACCCTAGCTGATACACCAGCGAAAGGACGTCATGAGTTGGAGGCTCACACCATCTACGCTTAAGCCATCGCACATACTGCAAAATGCACTTGGACGGCAGATCGTGTATTTTGTCGAACGAGGTGGAGTTGGCCGGAGGCTTGAGGCTCTTGCTTACCAATTATAAGTAACACCGCGGCAAGCATGCAACTTTTAGCAGTAACGAGCATACTTTGTACTCTCGAACGGTGGTACCAAGGCTGCAAATATGCTGAAACATTATTTTGGGTGGCTTGAGTTCATGCTTATATGACAGTCTGTCCTAGTATCGGGTAATGTTTCTAACGACCTAGACTCCGGCCGGTCAAGCAAAGTGGCCGCTGCTGTACGCTTAATTACCGGCAATTAAGCGTGACAGCAGCGGCCACTCTAGTTGACCGGCCAGAGTCTAGGTAGTCGTGCGGCTCGTGAATGTGATTGAGATCCTCCTGCAGGAATTGCAATTGCGTGGTGATCTGCGATCTGCGATCCGGCTATGGAATACCGGTAGAAGAATCATCGATCTATGAGACGGAAAGTTTCACGCCACAGGCTCTATCGTGGAAAAATTTAGCGGTCATACTTTCATTGGCTGGGGTCGTGTCCCTCGGCAAAGGTACGAAGAGCGTTTGGAAAGCCTATGCTCCGCTCATGAGCCTACATCGAAGATTCTCGAACCACGTGCACTTGTACGACGGGAGGTTGCGCGAGTTGAGCAACAGTACTGGTGATCGGCACTATCCCCGAAGTTGAAGAATGCGGTACATGAAATGAAAATGGAGACTGAACAACAAACAGGAAGACATGGAATGCATGGTATGCAGGTATGGGGAGTAGTCGTATTTGTAATATAACTAGCAGAATTCACACCTCCCGTACTCCGTGGGAGGGGGAAATCATGTATCGTGGAGTACGCTTCCCTATCCGTCATGTTTGGACGGAAACCGAAGAAGGAAGCGTAAGTGCTCATGGCAGCAAACGTAGTGCCGCATGCTGACTGTCAGCAGCCTAGTTGTAGACCTGAACAAAGGATGTGCATAGCAGTGTCCAATCATTCTCCGCTCCTCCCTCCAGGCTGACCATGTTGCTTGTGCATTTGATGGTATGAGACAGCTGTCACGAGATGTTCGTGGTGCTGGTGCTGGTCGGATGTCGACCAATAGTGGTGAGACCGTAGTGTGGAGCGCCGATGTCTCTGCATGCAGGTGTTGCAGATATTCCTGGTTGAAGGATATCTTTCTTGTTCGATGTGGTGGTCAGGATCTCATGTCCCAGACCTCGTGTTCGCTTGCTGTTTCGACAGAGCCTGGTCAATAGCTCATTTGACGAAGCCAACCATGTTGGCGCACCGAGCGCAGTAGTAAGAGTTGAGCCCGAATCTGACGGCACCTTGGTTTGTTGGCGCAGCACAAGGGTCAATGCTCAGTGATCTTTGACATCTCGAGCATCTGACTATATCCAAGGAGATTTTAGGTGAACCGGAGCCACTACTCGATGATAATGTGTTTACACTCTCATTGCTTCGACTTTTCGGAGTTCCTCCTATCGGTATTGGTTGAGCACCATGACTGGCCTGTGTCTGTAACTGCAAGAAGGACGGACTCATGGTGTGGTAGAAGTGCTCGAAGACAAATGATGGTGTGAGTGATAGGTTATGGTACACTGGTGAGGGACAGTATGCTGAATTAGTGCCTATCAGTGTCCTACGAGCATCTATATCGTGAACGTGAAAGTGATAGCAGCAAGAGATGAGGAGGGTAAGAGACGGATATATCAAATCCGCAGCGGCATGGATAGGAACAAGATCGCGCGCCTTGTAGTCCCGAAACCAGTTACTTGCTTTTCTTGGTCACACGCAAGCGTTAGTGTTTCATGGTGTACGTGTACCATGGGCGGCAGGCATGCAGCCGTGGCTGGATATTCGGCGGAAGAGGACGTGCAAAGCTATCCGATGGGAGACGGTCGAGAACGTCGATGGAGGTCTGAAAATCGATCCTCCGGAATGGTGCAAACAAAAAATTTGGACGATCCCCTTTTACATCGCCGATACAGAGGTTCAGCCGAGCCTGGCGCGGCTCTTCTCACGGTTTAACAGGCCAAGCGTGCACGCCGGGGAGCAGGTTTCGATGGCTCAGTTAGCGCTAAAGCGAAATGCTTGAGGGATCGCGATTTAGCCACACTTGCCACTGCCGCCCGAGCCAGAAAGGTTGCGGGCAGCTCCTTGTTCCTTATCCAACTTGAAACGATCGAGATGATGTCTGTTTACTTTCGTCTCAGAGCAGGAATTGAGTGCTTACGAAGACGGAACCTGGCAGAAGTGCCACAAGTTCATGAGCCACACGACTTCGCGTATTACCAAGAACATGGGCTGCAAGGGATCTCCGGTTGTTAGACAACTTGGTGTGACTCGCAGTGCTTGGTACCAATCTCATCTACTGGTATGCACCAGAAGTCCGATCACTACTATGCTGAGTGTTGGCGACGGATCAACCATTTCAGCGGAGTTGCATTTCCCTCCAATGTTCTGGTTAGCGAGCAAGGAATGCGGCTTTGCATTTCCGTTACCCCTGCGACCTCAACAGCGTGCTGTCGAGCGAGACGCAGAGCATTGGACGGTTTCGGTCGGAGTTGCAATCCCCTTGAATGTTCTGGTTAGGTAACGAGCAAGGAATGCGGCTTTGCATTTCCGTTACCCCTGCGACCTCAACAGCATGCTGTCGAGCGAGACGCAGAGCATTGGACGTTCGGTAGGAGTTGCATTTCCCTCCATCGTTCGGATTATCCGATGCGGTCTGCTGCAGTCCATGGTGTCATAGTGTAGGAACTGAAGATCCGAACCAGTGGTCGAGAACCACAACCACACCAAGACATGCTGTCGACTCCCCCAGTGAAGCCTCAGGGAACAGTGGCTCGAGCGGGGTTCGTTGCAAGACTCGGACCCTCCCGGGACTTGCCTTGCTTTGGACCGTGCAGTTCTTCTGCACGTCCGTGGATTGCTCGGACATGAACTTTCATCTGTACAGCACGGGAAAATCCTCAAACGAGACAAATACTGGACTGTACTCACGAGGTGGCTAAAGATTTACGCATACCGCGGCACCCGCTGTGCAGCACAGCAGTCGGCTTGATTTCGCTGCGCGTGGTCGCCACGAGGGCAAAGTCGTGTTCACGGCGGGCCTTCCTCGCTTGGAAGCAACGTGGTGAGGATTGTATCTATGGGCTGCTAAGTTGTGATTCTAGATCGGCCAATAACGGAAGATAATGCTGATACATCAGGATGATGAGCACAAGCTGTGCAGTTGACCTGCGAAAGTCACCTACGGCACCCTGGGTAGGCCACGATATTCTGTAAGCTTAGCATAGGAATTGCAGCTAACCCCGAGCATGTGAGGGACGTAACCTGTCACGGGGTGCGCAAGCAACGTGTCCGGTTGCAGTTAGTTGTTCTTGGCTATGGTTACGGGCTATACTTTATCTTTTTTAATCGCAATTTGTACCAAGCTGCTCGTACCGATAGCACAATGATGATTATAAGGTTTATCATATATAATGATGCGTGGTTGTTGAGTATTGTCGTCGACAAGTAATTGTAGTTGGTGGTGAGCAAATGCAAGTAACTGGCAAAGCCGGCCACGTTGCTTGCGCACCGCGTGCCTGTATACGTGACAAGATCCATGGTCACCATTCTCATACATGCTCATCCAGTGCTGTATACCTAGGTAGTACATCTAGGTATGCTTACCTCATCAGCGGATATTTGACCCAATCGCTCGATGTACGTCATACCCCAAGATTCCGGAAATGTTCTAAGATGTAGGGACCCCTCCGTCGCAACCAGAAGACTTGGACAGAGATAAACCAAAAGCTGGCCAACACTAACATTCATCCCTCTATATCACATCGAAGGTAGAGAAAAGCCAATCCGCGGCCCAACATGTCGAAACAACCCAATCTGTACACAGATCCGAGCACAGACGAGCTAGCCGCACGATTGCGGAAATATGTGTTGCAATGTCAAAAAGCTGCCTTTGAACGGCACGACATCTTCCAGATTGCAGTGTCTGGAGGCTCGTTACCGGCAACACTGTCTAAAGCTCTACTGGCACCGGATGACGGCACGCTCGATGACAAGCCACAGTTCTCAAAATGGCAGATCTTCTTCGCCGACGAACGCGCAGTACCCCTCGACCACGAAGACTCGAATTATGGCCTGCTCAAGAAGGACTTACTAGACAAGATACCAGGGACATCTGGCTCGCCTACAGTCTTCCCTATCAACGTCAAGGTATTGGATAACACGCAAGAGATAGCCGACCAGTATCAAGATGTCCTGAAGGACAATTTTGCGGGTAAAGACGCAGTTCGGCTACCTTTGTTCGACTTGATAATGCTCGGCTGTGGCCCCGATGGTCATACATGCTCGCTGTTCCCCGGTCACGAACTCCTCAGGGAGCACGACACATGGGTAGCACCGATTGAAGACTCGCCGAAACCTCCTGCGCGCCGAATTACACTTACCCTGCCAGTAGTGACACACGCTGAGAAGATCGTGTTTGTGGCGACCGGAGGTGGCAAGAAAGACATCCTGAAAAAGATCTTAGAGACAGAGGAAGGCCAAGGTCTGCCATGTGGTCTTGTGAACGAGCAAGCGGGCGATAAGGTGAGCTGGTTCACGGATGCAGCTGCTACTGAAGGCATTAGCTTCCCACGGAAGGGAAGCCTATGAGGGCATGAGCTTGCAGAGTACGGCAATTTCCCGATTCTTTCGGTGTCGACTGAACAATAACAATACCACGTCCGTACAGCTTGCAGACGGGTCCCATGACAGCGACCACAATCTGTCAAGCCACGTACGACATCATTCATGTGTTCTCGTCGCTTGCACGCTCCGTTGGAAAACATGCTTCTTTACGAGTAACTTTGCGAGTGCTTGGAAGCAAGAGTGCAACGTCGCACGGAATTCGCAATCCCGAAACTCAGTTGCCCTGGAACGAAGAGTTCGGTGTCATCTAGTTTGTCGGTTGGCTCGTCTGCTACTACTGACTCTGTGGCTGAATTGTGAGAAGTCTAGACCCAGCGGTCTAGACCTCTATTGACTGCGACGCGTGCTCTGGACGACCCAGCTCGTAGGTCAAGAGCCTGCCTTTTGCTACTAGTACGTAGCAAGCCAGTACCACGAAACGGAATTGACAGCAAAATAATTGTTATCAAATAATCTAGGGCTCGATTTCGGCGAGTGGTCCCTATAGCGAGGGGCACTTCTCATACCCTAAGGGATCTGTCTAGGGGTCTACTTGCGCCTAAGATTTCCGCGGAGGGAGCTCTTTTGGCATTGGCTTGGTAGTCGTCCTTTTGCTACTATCTCAAACAAGATTTATTTGTACAGGTGGTTTAATGCCATTAGTTTTAGTAGTCCTGTCACTTCTAGTCCCTTGGGCGACGCAGGTTACTCCCTGGCACGGTTACGACCATGCATCATAAATCGTCTACCATTGTCCGCCTACAGCCCGCCGTGCAGGAATTTCCATTCTCGTTGCAAGCAGCTATGAGGTTCCTGGGTCATAAATGCATCTAAGGTCCACGATGCAGTGTGCCAGTGGTAAGCAAGCAGTCGAGTCAGGCCACTCTCTCGTAGAATAGGTCCGCATATATGCGTCTGTGCTGAATGGCACATCTCATCCTCTCATGTGCTCGGTAGGGGTCGTCTACACCTGCCGCCGCACGCTCTCAGGGGGAGGGAGCTCAACAGCGATCCAATGCACTGTGAACTGGGGTAGCATCTGCTCTGACCATGCGAGAATAGCCCCCTACATACTGAGGTTCGGTATACTTGGAGGTATGGCGCGCATCAAAGCCAGTGCCGTACATTAGTTATGTTGTGAATCTGGTCTTGAAGCCCGGGAACACGCCTCAGGTGGCTAATAGGTGTTACCTGAGGTACGGCAGCAGATCCATACTTTGGACCTTCCTGGAGACCACTTCTAGCCGCCAAATCCATCGTTTTCGCTAAGTGTCGCTCGGACAACAACCTCATTACACGCGTAGAGAATGGATGGTGGCGAAAGCTGACAGTTACAGCCATCGGCTTGGAAGGGAGGGACAAAAGACACACCTTGAGTAGGAGCTGTAGGAGCATATACCGGGTACTGGGAAGAGACTATGGTGTCTTCAGCACTTGTCGGCACCTAGGTAGACGATCCTATGGCACCGAGCTCATCCAATCTATGGCAATCCCATTGTCAGCAGCAGCGCAGCCTTTTCGAGGAGGATGTCTAGTCCAAGCTTTCTTATACAAGCTGGCTTCTACTCGATATGCCGTTTAACTATAGTGATTGCCTTGATTTGCGCTGGAGGCGACTTAGACGTACAGCTGTTGCTGCTGCCTTAGTAAGCTCGGAGATATTGACGCTAGCTCTCGTTGCAGTTAGCTCGTATCTAGCCTTGGCGCGCCGGAGCTCCATAGCGTAACGACCTCATCGCAGGTTCGGTGCGCGATCTGGCTACAATCAGCCGCTGCAGCATATTCACCATGTGGTCAGTACCAAGAGCAACGAGGGCTGCAGCTCGTTCTCTCCAACCTGCACGCGCGATCCTACAACCACGAAGAAATGCCTCGCACACAACAGAACCCTCGGCAGATTTCAAAGCAAAGATCGAAGCAGAACTCGAAGCAGAACTCAAAGCCAGGATCGAAGCATCCCCAGGAAACCTCAATGCACAACAGAAAGCGGGTGAGAGTCACGCAAGTGATCATTCCCACGATTCCCACGGCCACGGCGAGAGTGCTCTGCACTTGAAGGATGCAAATACCTCGGGAAGTGAGAGCATGGGTGTACGTCTAGTCAAGAGCTTTTGGGAGGCTTAGGAAGGAGACATTACTAACATTTGGATAGTCGGGCTTCTACATGACCCTCGCAGCAGTCCCCCTATTCTATATCGGATACAGCCTGGCATTCGGGTCGGAGGACAACGTCTTCGCTCGGTACTATCAGAGCTACAAAGAAGGAACTAAAGACTCCGCGGACAGAGACAGACTACACCAAACAGTTGTTCAACAAGCAATTCTGGATCGAGCAAGGTTATCGTCATATCCCCGAGAGACTTCGGGTCCAGATCTGAATTGGCCTGAGTACCTCTTCCACAAACGGACGGCAGAACCACAGACGCTGACTGATATTTAGGATGTTCAACACTGGCTCACCGTGGAACCAAGCAGTAGGCCAAGGAGCAGATCTGAGGCAGCTAGAAGAGTACTACAGAACCGTGAGGGACCAGGCTGAGGAAGAAAGAGTAGCGAGGATGAAGAGCGGCAGGTCAATGTCCGTCTACGATCCGCCTCCCTTGAGCAAATGAACAAGCATGAACCTTGTGATGTTAAAGCTGTGTGGCATGGTAGCCGGAGCTTTGGGGGGTGACTGTACATATTCAAACAAGCGACAAATGATGCACAAGGTTCTCGATGCTAGCAGATTCAGAGATGGATACGCTTTGCTTATGCACCGCAAAGCTCCTCGGTAACATAATGAGTATCGCCTGGACCTCGTGACCGTGACGACCTTACGTGTGGCTCTGGAAGGCGTCGTAAGATAGCGTACTTGCTTAATCGCTGTGGATTGCCAGTAGAACTCTGCAGGTTCGCGCCTCATAAGAGTGATTCCACGGTGCTAAACATGACCCCAGCGCACAACGCTATCAGCATGGCTCCAATTTCCGGATACATCCGACGACAGATCAACTTGCATTTACCCGATTTGTTCTCTCGTCTACCACACCAGTGATTCATTAGGTACGTTCGATGCCGGATCAAACATCGACGGATCCGAAATACGTCTCGCGAACTGTTCCGTAGGCGGCTTGTGCCTCCATGGCTAATGAAAACAAGGATGATAAGTAAGCCGGATCCAACCACAATTGTTCCTACCAATCACGTTACTGATTGCTGCAACCTAGCCATACTCCTAGGCGCAAGCATCGACGTGGCTTGACACGAATAGCGGCAGCGTGTGAGCGTTGCCGTCGCCGTAAGCAGAAAGTATAATTCGTCTTTCTTGCGCCTATATCAGCTTACAATGCATAGTGCGATGAAAAGTTCCCGACCTGTGGTCCATGTGAAGCAGCCGGCAGCAAATGTGTCATATCGGAGCGCTTGACAGTCGTCGCTCAGCCTGATCTTGTCGTCGACGATGCGACATTGCGAGATGAGGTTCGTCACCTCCGGGCACAAGTCACAGAATTGAACCGGCAGCTGGTCGAAGAGAAACAGCGATCCGCTATCCATGCCCGAGGTTCATCCTTAAGCCAGTCACTGACATCGCCGCCCACTTCTACCCGTCATTCTCAGGGCTACAGTATCAGCTCTCCAGTGCCAGCATCACAGCGTGATCATGGAGCATACCCAACCTATACTGGTCGTATTCTGCGGCCTACTTTTGGCATTGCACACCAGAATCGTGTTGATGCCGGTGACAAAAGCAGTGCTTGGAGTCTGTGGAAGGATGACCACTCTGCAGAAACTCCGACGGAGCGTCTGAACGCTGAGGATATCTCATTTCATGAAGACCACGGCTTAGCGTTGATCGATATCTTCTTCGACCAGAGATGGCCTCATCTTCCGATCGTGCATAAGCCCACCTTCATGCGAGAGCGCTTCGAGCCTTTCGCCAGAGGTGAAGAGCTGCCCGATGTAGCACGGTTCCAACTATTCATGGTCTTCGCCATTGCAGCACTTGAGCAGAGCAGGATCAAAGGCAAGGATGCGTATTCTCACCGCGATCTGTTCGAAATTGCAGCTCGAGACCTGCGGAGTGTTCTTATCGCAGAAGACACTGAGTGCATCACGTCTCTTGTGTTACTGCTCATGTACGGCCGAACAGAGCCACAGTCGGTCAATATGTGGCACACTACGGGCTTAGCGCTACGCATAGCGCTCGGCATGGATCTACACAGGAATGAGAGCATTCGTCACTTGGACCTGAAAGAGGCTGAGATGTCCAAGAGACTGTTTTGGAGCATCTACGCGTACGATAGGAGCATGTCAATCTATCTTGGTAGACCGCTCGGTATCCAAGACGCTGACATAAACCTGCCATATCCTCTACAGCTTACGGATGAAGATCTCGAGTACCAAACAACAGCAACCGTCGAGCCTCGCGTTCGAGCAGACGTCAAGGACATGTCTACCTTCATTCACCTCATCAAGCTTCGCAAGATCAACTCCGATATTTACAGAACCTTCCACTCGATAAGTAATAACAGCTACCTCGGAGGCCCTGATCTAGACATGTTGCGCGCAGACATCTATGCGCAGATCAACGATTGGCTCATTACCGCACCTCGATATCCGACAAGCTCTTCCATGTTCCAAGCGCCAGAATGGTTTCAAAATGCGTACCATTTGGCGGTCATTGCCCTTCACCGACCTTCATTTGCCCAACCGCAGCCATCAATAGAATCACTGCAAGTCTGTGCTGATTCATCCATCAGTCTCATCAGCTGCTACGGCTCATTATACGCCAAGAACAAAGTCAGCTATTCTTTTGTGGCACTTTCGGGAATATTCATGGCCGCTGTGACGATGCTGTACTCCCTACGAGCCAGCCCACAAGTTCGCAAAGATCTCACACGTCAAGTCATCGAAACGAATATCAATAGCAGTCTATCATTGATCCGTGGCATCTCAAACGGTCGAGAGGTAGCCGAGAGGGCAGCCCGAGTCGTTCAGGGTCTGGGAATTGCCGTGTTGTCACTCTTTGACAATGAAGGGTATGCAACACCTGACATCAGTGGCGATGCTGAGAAGAGGAACGTGGATAAGGAGTTCTTGTCCTGGTTCGGCTTAAAATCGAGAATGGTCAAAACTTCTACAGCTCCGCTGGAGGCAACAGGGCAGCAAGCACACTGGCAAGAAGCCGGTGTGCCCGGTGTCCCCAATACGCCGTTGGCTACACTGAGCGTCGACATGGCCTGGGAAGACCTGTTTGCCCAGGGTTTTGGCATGGATAGCTCCACTGGTATTGACTTCTTCCCTCACTCCGGCTTCTGATGGCCAGCGTCAGAGAGGCGAGCAAAGCTGCAGAGAAATCATGTTTTCCTCGATATAATGCGATACAACATGCAAGGTGAGAATGCCGATGTCTGCGAAGCTCTTCAAGCGCACCTACTACCGGGAGCACAGTCCGGCATGCGGAACTACGGTTTACAGTCGACGAATACCGACACTGTGACCGCACGCAAATTTCACGTGCTCGCCTTTGCACCCACGCAGCTCGGAATATCTCGATTCGAGCTCGAGGTGGTAATCTTCCAGGGTTACAGCACCAGCGGATCAGCTGCCACCAATCGTTGGGTTATCAAAAGAGTCCCCTGGCTTCCGTGCCGCAGACAATGTGCCAGCTCGGATTAGTTGTTAGACGCACCTTGGGGACATGGACAAAGTACGGTAGGCGTTGGACGGCTGTGTAGCAATGGGCCAGGTGCAGCAGACTCTGAGAGCACTTTCCCCAGCCAGTTCCCAGCCACCTCGGTCCGATAACGATATCCTTCCCTTTCTGACGTGCATTATGTGTTCGAGGAAGACCGTTCTAAGCGGGTCCCGCGTTGCGAAGTTCGCCCTCGACTAAAGCTCCGGGACGGCGGGCTCTAGCACTAGATACGCACTATCAAAGGCTTGTAAAACCCAGCGGCATCTGTGGCCATTCGTGTCACAATGCCAAAGAACATTCACATTTGCAAATACATGAGAAGCTCTGGCTCGCAGTCAACGCAATCAAGTGGACGTCAGTCGATGGCACGAGTGGCGTTCAGAAGCAACTGCACAGAGCATACTTGGCAGTCCGTAGATATTTCGATCAGATTGATTTGTGGTTGCTAATGAGCCCTTGTGACTCATGTCTGACCGAGTGAAGCTATGAAAATACCCTCTTGAACGCCGATCGCTATGCAGTGGTATCTTTTACAGGAAACAGTCGCCTTATGTCATCTCGGCTCATATCATCTTTCATACTTGTCCAGCGCCCTCAGCAGACTCTTTGCCTTGTATTTCAGCACCTTCACACTCTCGAGGAACAGCAGATCGCTCGGGAACTGCCCCGTACTCTCGACACTGAATATGAAGTGGTCCTGTACTCTTCCAAGTTTGACCTTGCCGTTGAACTCGTCGTGCCTCAGACACTCCCTACTCACTGTATCCTTCATCGGATCTTTGACTACCGCTTTCTCGTCCCCTTCCCTTCCGTGATATGCAGGATTCTCACTTCGGACGTCTTGCGGCGTGACCCTCTCAATGTCAATAACACCTTTCGGAAAGCAATTCTGGAATTTCCTCGCATCAGCGCCTAGAATCGGCTTCACTATATCGATCTTAGGCAACAACCTGTAGGTTGCCGTGCCGACAGGACTGAACTTGGCATGATCGCTCCCCTTGCCCAGATGAGCGTGCATGACTACATGGATCTCCTGGCCTGGCCTTAATTTCGCAATCAATATCCCCGGATTGACGGGCTGCACAGGGCAATCCTTGAAGCGCTCCTCTTGTTGACCAAGCGGTGTCCACACGATATCCCGCGCATAAACACTGCTGTGCTCGTACTTCTCCTCCGGCTCACCGTCGTCCTTCGGGTTCGGCTTCCACTCACACTTCACCTTGAGTTCAAGCACCACGGTGTTGTAATCTGACGGACCCATTCCCTCGACGCTATTCTCGGGGTCAGGCTTGATATACCATTTCAGGAAGCGCAGGCCCTCGAGGCTCCCCTTCAAAGGGATGAGACCGAGACGGTGCGCGAGGACTTCATCCGCGATGACGGAGGTGTTGTCGTTGAAATAGCATGTTTCGATGGCGAGGGTGGGGACTTCGGCGATGAGGATGCGGCGGAAGGCGTTGGCTATGCTTGCGTCTATGCCGATTAGGGAGAAGGTTGCGTTGTCGGGGGAGTTTTCGTGGAATTGAACTGTGAGGCCCTGGGCGAATTTCGAGGTTGACCAGGCTGCGTCTTCGCCAGGGTGGTAGCCGGGGAAGTCTGTTGAGGTGATGTTGGTTACTGTTTCGGGGTTGATGCCTACTGTTTTCCGTTTGTCGAGTTCTGCCCTGGAGGGCGCCATGGTGGTGGTTGTGGTTGTGGTTGGTGTGTCGCGACTGCCCGCATTATTGTGTCTTCGAAAAAAGTTGTTGCGACTGCCGCAGATTATCCGAGCGATATGAAGCTAATCTCAGTTGAGCTGCGGCAAGTCATGTGCCTTTGGAAGCTCGAAATGGTCGATATCATCATGAACCACTAGTGGACCTCAGATCGCATTGTGCCTTCGCCTCCCAGCATATACCAATACACGTCTCGACAGACACAAAACCTCTCCTCTCTCTCCCATTCTCGGGCAGTGCCCACCCTTCGACAATATGGCTGTATCTTTCGCGCGTCTCGCAGGTCGACAGACTGCCAAACGACTTTGCCTCAGACCTTCAGCTCCAAAGACATCCCTGCTCGCAAGGACGATATCAACAACACCAAACCGAAGATATGCACAGCCTGAACCAAATATGGAGAATCCACAGGTGCCAGCATACGCACACCTCAGCCCCACAGACCAAACCGACACGCGAGGGATGACGATCAGCGAGGATATGGACCAGAAGGTCAACAAGGCACCAGATGTGAACCTGGGGGACGAGTACGAGACGAGAAAAGTGCGGCACTATACTGTCAACTTCGGTCCCCAGCATCCCGCCGCCCACGGTGTCTTGCGCTTGATTCTGGAATTGAATGGTGAGGAGATCGTGCGAGCCGATCCACACGTCGGCCTGCTGCACAGAGGAACAGAAAAGTTGATCGAGTACAAGACCTATCTACAGGCTCTGCCATATTTCGACAGATTGGATTACGTCTCGATGATGACCAACGAGCAGTGCTTCTCGTTGGGCGTGGAGAAGTTGTTGAACATTGAAATCCCGGAAAGGGCGAAGTGGATCAGAACCCTGTTTGGAGAGATCACGCGGATCTTGAACCACTTGATGTCCATTCTGTCGCATGCTATGGATGTTGGTGCTCTCACGCCCTTCTTGTGGGGTTTCGAGGAGCGAGAGAAGTTGATGGTGAGCTATAGTTAGTCTTTTTCGGCGAGTATGTGCTAATGGTGGACAGGAATTCTATGAACGTGTCTCAGGAGCTCGCCTTCACGCAGCATACGTTCGGCCAGGTGGTGTGGCACAGGATCTGCCCTTGGGTCTGCTTGATGACATCTACGCCTGGGCCACACAATTCGGTGATCGCATTGACGAGACTGAAGAACTCCTCACCGACAATCGAATCTGGATTGGCCGGACAAAGGGTGTCGGTGTGGTGTCAGCAGCTGATGCCCTCAACCTCTCTTTTTCTGGAGTCATGCTTCGAGGCTCAGGTGTGCCATGGGACGTCCGGAAGTCACAGCCATACGACGCATACGACAAGGTCGACTTCGATGTTCCTGTTGGCAACAATGGGGACTGCTACGACCGATACCTCTGCCGAATGGAGGAGTTCAGACAGTCACTGAGAATCATCCACCAGTGTCTGAACAAGATGCCACCTGGACCAGTCAAGATTGAGGACTACAAGATTTCGCCGCCACCTCGAGCGGCCATGAAGGAGAACATGGAGGCGCTCATCCACCATTTCTTGCTGTTCACCAAGGGTTACACTGTGCCGCCGGGTGAGACGTACAGTGCTATTGAGGCGCCCAAGGGTGAAATGGGTGTTTTCATTGTCAGTGACGGAAGTGAGAGACCATACCGATGCAAGATCCGAGCGCCCGGTTTTGCTCATCTAGCTGGGATGGACCATGTTGCGAGGGGTCATCTGTTGGCCGATGCAGTGGCTATCATCGGCACTATGGATTTGGTGTTTGGTGAGGTCGATCGGTAGACCTTCTGGGGAATAATCACTTCCAACAAACTTTGACGCGAGCAGAGCGATGGGTACATTGTACTAGCAACATTTCTTTCCACAACGTTTGCAGAATGTACAGCTTGCAACAACTTTCACACTTCCTGTTCTGGCTGATAGAGTAGCGTAGAGTAAGGTTGTTCGGACCCTGTAAGGCTAAATTATGCATGCACTAGTGATCAGCACTAGGGATGTATTTGGCGGCCAAGCACCGCCACGCGGCCGGAGTGGAGGAAAGACACATGCTTAGGCAAGGATGACATGGGTGAACGAGACTCAGCCGCGACCCCTCCAAAAGTGCTGGCAGTGTGGCAGTGGCAGGTCACAATGAAACGCTTGCTGCCTCGTTGGCTTGGGGGCTGACAACCTACCCAAGACTCCATTTCTAGATTGTATTCTTCCTCGACGTCTATTGCTGCCAAACATCCTTCTTGACTCCTTCATCGTGTAGTCGTACTGCTGTACCCCGCATCCTGCACATACAGAATTGCCTGTTTACCTCCGATACCCCGGTAAACAAAGCCTGCGCAGCGTCTGCTTTAGTGGTGCGAGGACATCAGGTCGAGAGAAGAGCAGGGACTTGCGCTGTATTGCTCGTCCTATTAGTCGCACACAGTTGAGAGGAATAACACCGCCAACATGAGTTGTAAGTAAAGGCCTCTAACACTAAGTGACAGTGATGAACACTGACTTGCGCCTGTTGTAGTCGCTGGAATGCTGAATAAACTCCATGGCCAACCCGACAGCTACGACAAGAAAGCACAGTACAAGTTCGGTCGAACGCTCGGAGCTGGCACCTACGGCATTGTACGAGAAGCAGACCTTCATGGCGAAAAGGTGGCTGTCAAGATAATATTGAAGAAGAATGTCAAAGGGAATGAGCAGATGGTCTACGATGAGCTCAAAATGCTGCAAAGATTGGATCACCCGCACATCGTGAACTTTGTGGATTGGTTTGAGTCGAGGGTATTTCACCCTGTAGCTTCGAAGAGTGAGAGACGGAGGCTGACAAGACTCTAGGACAAGTACTACATCGTCACACAGCTAGCCACTGGTGGTGAGCTGTTCGACAGGATATGCGACCAGGGCAAGTTCACGGAGAAGGATGCAGCCAGGACGATTAAGCAGGTGCTGGGCGCGGTCGACTACCTACATAACAGGAATATTGTTCACAGAGGTACAACTACCCACCTCCTCTTTCTCGCTTCCCAGAGCTAATCAATATCTGCAGATCTGAAACCCGAAAACCTTCTCTACCTAACCCGCGACCCTAATTCCGAGATCGTCCTAGCAGACTTCGGCATTGCCAAGATGCTCGACACTCCTGGCGAGGTCCTCACCACCATGGCTGGCTCATTCGGCTACGCTGCTCCAGAAGTAATGCTCAAGCAGGGCCACGGCAAAGCAGTTGACATGTGGTCCCTTGGCGTAATCACATACACATTACTATGCGGATATTCACCCTTCCGATCCGAAAACCTGGCTGATTTAGTCGATGAATGCCGGTCGGGACGCATCATATTCCACGAACGCTATTGGAAAGATGTCAGTAAGGACGCTAAGGAGTTCATATTGTCATTATTGCAGCCCGATCCGAAGAAACGAGCCACTTCAGGCGAGGCACTCAAGCACAGATGGCTTGAAGGAAAGACTGCCTCCGACCACGACTTGCTACCAGAGATTAGATCCTACATGGCCAAAGCAAAGCTGAAACGTGGCATCAATCTGGTCAAACTTGCAAACAGGATCGAACAACTCAAGATTCAAGAGGAGTCTTCCGAAGTGGACGACAACGATATAGCTGATATTCCCGTTAATGCTGCCAACGCCGCCAATCTAGCAGTCGATAACCAGCAGAAGAGAGGCGTCTCACCCGGTCGTGGTCTGGTCACATCTGAGATCCACGAGAAAAGAAACCTTAGTAAGGCTGCCAAGAGTGCCATCTTCAAGGAGGTTGTGCTCGCCAAGGTCAGAGAAATGAAAGAAAAGGAGACTACTGATAAGCTGGTCGTTGATGCTACCGCTGCCCATGAGCGAAGGAAGAGCTTCACCGCTACGGGGAAGCAGTAGTGCTCTCACCTTGCGGCTAAGGTGACTGGTGCGAGGTCGAGAGGAAAGAGTAAGACTGAGAGCGATGCGCCCGACTGGAGGAGTAGGGAGAGGACGGGTGGTGATAGCACCGCTGACCCGGATGGCAACCACGAGAATTAATCGAGCGAGCAGACTAATGGTGGCGACGGAATGAAACTGCGAACCGTGGCAAATGCCAGAATCGTCAAGACAATTTCGAAGTCTTGAGTAGCTTGGCTCGGCCAGGCTGTAAGGTGAAGTGGCCTAATGAGACAAGAAGCTATCGTTATTCTACAAGAGCATGATGCACTCATTTAGAGGACAATGGTGACCGACCGGAGAGCAGGAAGTAGATACCCTGTAATTGTTTTATCCAACTTGTGCATTGACAGCGCGGCTAAAGCGTTATTTCGATAATGTCAGCCGTCTCCGCTCCGCTGGTCGTATTGCGCCTGCCGCAGATCTCAACCTCGCACGCAACTCCGCACACCATAATGTTCAAGTTTGAACGAGCGATGCGATGAGCACTTGTTTTGCCTTGCCTTGGCTTGGCTTGCCTCTTTCTTGGAACGAAGTCTTTTGCGCACGTCGTTAACTAATTGACTCAATTGCATGTGTCTGTGTCTGTGTCTGTGTCTGTTCGTGTCAACACTCAGTTCATCTCATCCAACACAACACAATCAGTCGTCAACCTCCAACCCCAACATCCGCCCCTGAAACCTCCGTCCCATCTCATACCACCGCACCTGAATCCCCGCCGCAAGCACAGTCCAGGCTACACCCCCATTCTCTGTCGCTGTCGTTGGCGCCGGCACACTCCCACCCCTCATCCCCTCCAGAGCGCCCACCCACCTCACGAGCTCCGCCGCCTGGTCGCCCAGATCGGCGCCTAGAATTCTCTCTTGCGCCGACACGCCGATCTCGACTGTTATGTCTAGGAGGGCGAGGAGCAGGGAGAGTGCGGCGGGGAGGACGGCTGGGTCGTAGATGGTTGGGCGGTGTGCGAGGGCGGCGAGGAGGGAGAGGGTCTCGTGGGTTATGGTGGTGAAGGTTTGGGGTGGGGAGAGGCCGGGGGGGCCGAGGGTGTGGAGGGTGAGAGTGAGGGTTTGGAGGTGCAGGGTTAGGATTGTGGGGTGGAGGAGGAGGGTACTGGTACTGGTACTGGTTTGACGAGTGGCGGCGGCGGTGGTGGTGTATGAGAGGAGCGCGGTGAGGGGGATGGTGAGGGGGATGTAGATGTTGTTGGCGAGGATGGTGTGGATGTTTCGGGGGATAGGTCTTGTGCGTTGGGGTTGGGTTGCTTGTTGCTGTTGTTTCGTGCGGGTTTGACTTAGGGATGAGGATGTGCGTGTTGTGTGGGCGATTTTGAGGATGTTGGGCGTGCGGCCTGATTCGGTGGTTGTTGATGCGGCTGCGAGCGCGAGGGGACGGATGGTGGAGATGGTTGCGTTGTTGGCGAGGGCTGAGATTGGGTTGGTGGGTGGGAGGGGTTTCTGCTTCTGCTTCTGATTCTGTTTCGGCGAGGTCGAGGTCGGGGGGTGTTGTTGGTTCGAGATGGGCTTTGGTTGGAGGTGTGTTGGGAGGCGTAGTGAGGGAAATAAATCAAGCGGCTCCCCTGGCGCGGTAGTCGTGTCTGTGAAGCCCGCTAATTGCCTCGCGCCCATTCCAATCGCGATCAGCAGTGTGCTGCGCTGTGCCAAGGAGAAGTCACCGTCGAAGTATGTGTTGCTGAGATACTTGCCCATCTGCTCCGGCCGAGCGACAAGACATGCTATCAGTGCATCAAGCCGTTGTTGCTGGTGCTCTGGTTCTGACATCCCGTCTTGCAGATTTATCAGCGCTGACGCAAGACTGTGGATGTTGTCTGACAGTTCGGTGCCGAAACCGGCTTTCCGCTTGATCAGGCCTGGCGCGGTCTTGAGAGCTAGGGAAATCACATCTAGTTTGTCGCTCGAGGACTGAAGTTGCTTGATGAGTTCGATTATGTAGATTGGGGGTCTTGGCTTGTCCCTGTTGATCAGGGTTGGATCCTCATCGCTATCTTCAGGATCGTCCATCGGCTTAGCGTACGGGACGAGATCGTCTTCGGAATCCGATGAAGAAGATACCTCTTCGATGGTCATCACTTTAGAAGTTGGCTCAGGTTTCTTGGATTTCGGTGGCCTTGGAGCGACAATTTTGCGCTTGCGAGATGGTGTTTGCTCCTCGAATGGCGCGCCTGTTGTCTTTAAGTCTTGTACATCGCCTATGCTGTCTTTGACGGTTGTCAACGCGAGTAGCTCTTTGACTTCTTCTGTTCCCATTTCTTCAACATCAAAATTCATCACTTTGCCGGGCTCATCGACACACTCAGACAAACCGACACCGACGATCATCCCGAGGATTCGTATTCGAGGAACGGAAGAACTGAGTCGATTCGAGACCGTGTTCATGATTAGTGAAGGTATCGGATCTTGCTTGAGGGACCGAGGACTTTGGCGGTGCATATATCCAATGACGAGTAGGATGGTTTGGGCTATATCTGAGATTACAAGTAAGCACTTGGTTCGGGTCACCAAGGAACAGTGCTTCTACTCACGCTCCTGCTGGGTAGTCGTCGCATACTGAATCTGCAGCTTGTCTGAGAAGACCGTGAGTGTGCTCTCCAGGATGCGCTCGAGGTTGCCTGCTTCTGTTAGATGACGCAAGAGTACCACGTACGTAGGTGCAGACCTTGGGATTGTGCCAGAACGGCGAGTAATGCTCGTTTTATGCCGCAGCCTCTGCGGTCGGGGCTACTCGACACTGATACCCAATCGACTGCACACTCGAGGAGATACTCGTTGTGCGAGGTCAATCCGTGGATCAATGCGGCTGATCCAGCAATTGCTCTCGCTGTCGTCGGGTCTGTGGTGCTAGGCGGCAGGTGCTGAGAGTTCTTGAAGTAGGTTCGTAACAAATCATTAAGAATGCAATCGAACATGACTTTCTGGTCGTGGCTAGGAAGTCCTTGGATGAGTCGATGAAGAGGCGACCACAGGACTACTGAGCCAAGCAGCAAAGAAGTGTAGACCTTTGAGACGAATACATCTGGACAATGTTAGCCACAATACCTAGGGGGTTGGATTGCTGTGCTATTTACCTCTGTATCCTAAGCTCAAACCTCGTTTCAGGAGCTGACTCAGATTTGACCAAGCACGTGTCTCTTTCGGATTAAGCTCGATTGACGCCTTAACAATATTACGTGCAAGCCACTTGGAGTAGTCTTCACCATTCAGCAACCACTCACGCACATTCAGGCTTGAGCCTGTTTCCGCAACAGTATTTGGTATCGATGCTGTACTCGACAGAACCTTACTGCCGGCCAGCAACGAGAGTATACTTTGCCAAAACAAGCGTCGCTGGACTTCTTTCTCATAGAGTGTCATTGTATCTGACAGGAACCTGAGCACGATTTCCGAGCCTTCGAGCAGGTTGCTGAGGAAATCGACGTAAGTACCAAGGACTTCGCGATTGTTGTCGGCAGAGGGTCGTGTGTGGAATCGGACCTGCTCGAGTAACGCCTCGAGTCCCGTAACACTGAAAAGTGCTTGTAGAAGAGTTTCTCTCATGCGCTTAGCCGAGCCATCAAGTTTCGAACGACTCAAGTTCGGCCAAAGGTCTGGAATCGTTGTCGTGACCAGTACTCGTACAAGCTGACTCGATTTGGGTCCAGTCAACTTTATGTTAAAGTCATGTTGTCGGTCAATACCATACTGGATATATGCAAGAACAGCCTCGATGTCTTCAAGACCTGGCTGACACTTGAGGATCTCTCGTGCATCGTCGAACAATGACGGCGGCGCGTTATCCTTCAAATAGTCCTTTTGTATGAACACAGCAGAGTCGTGCCGCTTGTGCATTGGCGCTGCTGGCTTCGCTGGGGCAGGAGCATATCGGGTGTCAGCGATCTGATCGACAGGCTTTTCGATGAGCTTCGAGCTGACAGCTGTGAGAAGTGGTACAGGTTCGGTCTCGGGTTCGACCTCGATAATTGGCTTTGTGCGGGCTCTGCTGTTGGACCTGCTTCTCTGCATGTTTTCGTTCAGAGTGAGGGACTCAAACTTCTCGATATTGCTCTGAACCTTCTTGGCCGGGTTGACCTCTCTCAAAAGACCAGCCATGGTTTGATGGTTGTAGAAGTAAGAAGTATGGCGGGTTTAGCGTACGTTTCAGCCGTCGTTGGCGATGCTCATTGGCGTGCCTTATGGGGACGAAGAGCGTGTACAGTTTTGAAACACGTGGTCAGTAGTCCGCTCGGTACACTATCTTCAAGTGAAGGTCGCTACAGTGAAACCACGTCTATGGCACTACTGCCCCTTATGCCTTACCTGTTGACACTTCCCCCGGGGCCATTATCAAGACGAGACTGAAAGTTACACCCCGGATTTTATTTTCCACGTGTCTCAAACGCCTTTGGTTCTTTACCATCGAAGCATGATACCAGACGCTCCGGTGAAGGCACCGCTGTGTAAATACGCTAGTGAAGAAAGTCCTAGCAACTGTCAGGCACTCAGGCATACACACGCCAAGAAACACTCAAACAAGCTTAAGTACCTTAAGTAAACCGAGATACAAGCAAGAAAAGTGGCATTGTGCGAAGAGGCCACCCGAGACCCACGGTGGTGTATGCGCAGTCCTCAGGAGGCACATACTAAAGGGAAGTGCATGCATAAAGCGTCCTTTACATTCAAATCATGAGCAAGGGTCCTCAAACAAAGCCTCGTACTAAGCTGCTGACACAGACGAAGGGTAACCTGGGCATCATAACTTACGCGTTCTCTGCTTCCACCAATCACCGTGGCTCCGCAATAGCAGTCACAAAGTTCCTCCCGCTTATTCCGTTAATACGTAATAATAAGCTTTGAATGAATCGAACCCTCTAAGATACCGCCTTCTGACAGGTAACAAACAGCGGAACATAGAGCAACAAAGCCTGTGAAGCAAGAGCTCTCGAGGGAGCACGAAATTCCACAAGGCAAGAACGAGTTGAACAATGTCTCGGAGTCGAAGCAAGTATCTACCCGACGAGCGCCGCGAACATCTCGAAAGCCATGGTCTTCGACTTGATTCAACTACCGTCTCAGGCTCGATTCCTGGACTTAACGCAACACATGCACGCTTCGATAAGGTCGATAGTAAACCCGAGGACGAAGAGTCGAACCGCGATAGTCACGTGCAATACCACTGGCGCTCACGCGACAACCGCAAAGGCAAGTCTGTCCCCTTCTCAAGAATCTGTACTTACTGGAAATTCCAGGCCGTCACCCTCTCATAGTCCCAGCAAACCATCCGCTAGCCCAGAAGAAATTCCGCAAATTTCTTACGGGTATCAAGCGAATGTTCACAGTGTTTCCATACTGGGATATCTCCTTTTGGGTCGCTTTTCTCTTCACTATTGGCTGTCTTATCTTTGTCGTTGCCAGCTTTTTCTACTGGCTCCCTGTGGCATACCCGAGCACAGAGTTTCCCAAAGAAACCACTATTGGAGGAGGTGTGTTGTTTTTTGTTGGTGCAACATTGTTCCAGGTTGGGGCCATACTCCTGATTTTCGAAGCGGTCAATGAGAACCAGAAGGGCTGTTTTGGCTGGGCAGTGCGGGAACTTTTCTGCGAAGGCGACCCTTCGAGCTGTGCGCATCACCATCAGAGGAACGATAAGGGCAAAGGCCAGCTGCTCCAACGCAGGTGGCAGTGGTGGCCAAGCTGGCATGAGATCCGCACCCACTACATCCACGAAGTTGGCTTCATCGCCAATGTCTCGCTTGCTGTTGGCGCGACTATCTTCTACATCACCGGAATTCTGGTCCTCCCAGGGATCTATAGTCACCTGAGTCAAGGGGTGCTCTGGGGCGTGTACTGGTTGTCTTATCTGGTTGGCAGTATTCTCTTCGTATTCTCGGGAGTTCTATTACTGCTCGAGACGCAGGAAAAATGGTACAAGCCAGCACCCCACGTGATAGGCTGGCATGCTGGAGTGTGGAATCTTATTGGCGCGGTCGGATGGATACTGTCGGCTTCGTTTGGTTACTGTTCAGCGCATTGGTGTGAATATCAGAGTGAATTGACATTATTGTGGGCGTCGGTCGCGTACACAATTGGAAGCGCAATATCGTGGTATGAAGCGCTCGACAAGTACCCAGTGTACACAAAGAAGACCTGAGATTCGGGAGCGGAGTTGTACATAGGCAAAATGTTGGTTGGGACGACGTGTTCATACCTTTGAGCTGATGTGCAGTCGTCCTTTTGCAAATTTTTGTCGAACAACATCCAGGACGACACCAAGGAGCGTACACCAACGGCCAAACACAGAGTCTCTGTACCGACAATGCCGTCTAACAGGTCCTCATATCGGGACTCTCAACAACGGAGTCTCTTGGTTCTGACATCGATGAAGAACACACCACAGTGCGATAAGTAATGCGAATTGCAGAATTTCCGTGAGTCATCGAGTATCTGAACGCGCATTGCGCTCACTGCTATTCCATTGGCCATCTATAAAAGCAGGCTCCCTCCTCTGACCGAAAAGGTAGAGAGGCAGTAGGTTCACATCTTCACAACGACGATGTCAGATATTAGTGGTGACGTGAGGACTTGAAGTACTAGTGCTGGCCGAGTGAGTGTTTGTGCTGTTTGTTAGCATATGTGTGCCTTGCTCTTAGTACTCGCTGCCTTGTAGGCCTTCTACCATGATACCGCTGACTGTATCTCGCCTGGTATTTTCTTCTTCTACGACCGCGGCTCACGGGTCTTACCCCACCGAAGGCGGAGAACCCAGGATCTTGAAACCTCCAATCCTCAGTTGACAACCACAAGCTCATTCATAAGCAGCAAACACAACCTAACAATTCTCCCACGTGACCTGGTCTGAGGTGACCAGATCATCAGAAGTAGTCCTTATGGTGGCAGAGGGGTCGTGGGTTTTGAGACTTCAAGATGGCGACCGATACCATGACGAACGGCACCGTCTCGAGAGCACGATGGTACAGTCCTTCTCTCCGTGGTAAGCCGCTCAGCTAATCACCCCTAGGCAACACCTCGACACCATTCTCGCCACAGCTTCTCCCTACGCGGATGAAGACTATGTCCCCGGGCCCAACACAGTATCAGCTCTGGAGTCATCCAAGATCCTCGTCATCGGAGCAGGCGGTCTTGGCTGTGAACTCCTCAAGAACCTCGCCCTTTCAGGCTTCAAAGACATCCACGTGATAGACATGGACACCATCGACGTCTCCAACCTCAACCGCCAATTCCTCTTCCGCCAATCCGACGTCGGCAAATCAAAAGCAGAAGTCGCAGCGGCCTTCGTGGAGAAACGAGTGCCGGGCGTCAAAATCAGCCCCTACAACGGCAAAATCCAAGACAAAGACGAGGAGTACTACATGCAATTCAAGCTCATCATCTGCGGTCTCGACAGCATCGAAGCCCGCCGCTGGATAAACTCAACCCTAATCGACATGGTCGACGAATCCAACCCAGAGTCCCTCAAACCCCTAATCGACGGCGGCACAGAAGGCTTCAAAGGCCAAGCCCGCGTCATCCTCCCCACCCTAACCTCCTGCATCGAATGCCAACTCAGCATGCACGCCCCCCGCGCTGCAGTCCCCCTCTGTACCCTCGCCACCATCCCTCGCCAACCCCAACACTGCATCGAATGGGCTCACATCATCGCGTGGCCCGAACAACGCAAAGACGACCTCCTCGACATGGACGACCCCGAACACGTCTCCTGGCTCTACCAGAAAGCGCTCACCCGCGCCCAAGAATTCAGCATCACCGGCGTCACATACGCCATGACTCAAGGCGTCGTCAAGAACATCATCCCCGCCATCGCATCCACCAACGCCATTGTCGCAGCCGCATGCACAAACGAAGCACTCAAGCTCGCCACGGACTGCGCCCCGTTCCTGTCCAATTACATGATGTACACCGGCGACTCCGAGAGCGGGCTGTACACGTACACCTTCGAGGCCGAGAAGAAAGACGACTGCCCCGTCTGCGGCCAACTAGCGCAGAACATCGCGGTGGACCCGGCGACCACGCTCGAAGATTTCCTAGGCACATTGGCGGAACGAGCGGAGGCGCAGCTCAAGAAGCCGAGTATCAGGACTGAGGGGAAGAGCCTGTATATGCGGTTCCCGCCTGGGCTGGAGCAGAGCACGAGGCCGAATTTAAGTAAGAAGCTGGAGGATCTGGTGAGTGATGGGGAGGAGGTCGGCGTGAGTGATCCGGCCTTTGCGATCCAGTTCAAGTTTAGGTTGAATTTCAAGAAGTGATAGGAGTGATGGTGGTCTCCAAGAGGAGAAACTGCGGCGTTTCTGCATGG
>Ga0210040_10000266_pt1 | contig 91640 bp, 77 predicted proteins | sample CryGeyCG12114_NA_FD_185462 | JGI IMG/M metagenome (GOLD analysis project Ga0210040, IMG submission 185462) | Groundwater microbial communities from aquifer - Crystal Geyser CG19_WC_8/21/14_NA (SPAdes) (version 2) | ecosystem: Environmental > Aquatic > Deep subsurface > Groundwater | place: USA... | reverse complement strand
GCGATCGCCGGCGGCGTCCAGTGCTCGTCGAGCACCGCACGGATCTCCGCGGCCGGCACCTGCGCCGGGGCCACCCGCAGCAGCCGCGCCAGCACCCAGTGCATCTCGACCGCGGAGTGCCAGTCGTAGCTGCCGTAGAACGCCGGGTGCCGGTCCCGCGGCCGGTGCGGTGCGTCGCCGGGCGCGGTGTAGTCGACCCGCAGCCCGTTGGGGAACTCCTCCCGCACCGTGCGCAGCGCCGTCGCCGCCAGCTCCGGCGCCCGCGCGAGCAGCTCCGCGGAGGTCACGACAGCCGGGTCGCCTGGACCGCCAGCGGCTGCGCGGTGGCCGACGACCCCGCCGGCAGCTCGGCCACCGCGGAGGTGTTGCGCGACGTCGGCAGCCACCGCCCCCACCAGCGCAGCACGTGCTCCAGCCGGGCCCGCCGGTGCGCAGGCCGCCCCGACCGGGACAGCTCGTGCCCCTCCCCCGGGAACAGCAGCAGCTCGGTCGGCACGCCGCGCCGCTTGAGCTCCACGTAGAGCCGGGTGCCCTGCTCCAGCGGGCAGCGCCAGTCCTCCTCCGAGTGGATGACCAGCGTGGGCGTGCTGATCCGGTGCGCCGAGGCCATCGGCGACTGGGCGGCGATGCGCTCGGGGTCGGTGCCCACGTACTCGTCGGGGAAGAAGGAGCCGATGTCGGATGAGCCCACGAAGCTCACCGGGTCGTTGAACCCGCGCTCGCTGATCCCGGCTGCGAAGCGGTCGGTGCGGCCCAGCAGCAGCGTGGTCATGAACCCGCCGTACGAGCCGCCCATCAGCCCCACCCGGGCGGCGTCCAGCGTGGGGTCGGCGAGCGCGGCGTCGAGGAAGGCGAGCACGTCGTCGGCGTCCAGCTCGCCCATGTGCTCCTTGATCACCCGCCCGTGCGCCTGGCCGTAGCCCGACGAGCCGCGCGGGTTGCACATCAGCACCGCGTAGCCGGCCTCGACGTAGGCCTGGGTCTCGTCGAACAGCGTCCAGCCGTACTGGGCGAACGGGCCGCCGTGCACGGTGAGCAGCACCGGGTGCGGGCCCGGGCCGGGCGGGGTGGTCACCCAGCCGTGCACCGGGTAGCCGTCGGGCGCTGTCGCCGTGGTCTCCCGCATCCGGTGCAGCCGGCCGGTGGCCTGCAGGAGCGCGCCGAACCCGGTGATCAGCCGGCGGCGGCCCGGGGTGATCGCGATCAGCTCGCCGGCGGACCGGTCGTGCGCCACGGTCGCGACGACGACGCCGCCGCCCACCCCGATGCCGCGCACCGTGTACGGCCCGTCGACCAGCGCCTCCGGCGCACCCCCGCCCAGCGGCACGCGCAGCAGCTCGACGGCCCCGCGGCGCTGGACGCCGAAGAACACCGCCCCGTCGGCCACCACCGTCGCCGGCGTCTCGTCGCCACGGTCGTGCTCCTCCGGGTCCAGCAGCGGCACCACCGGCCCACCGGCGGCGCTCACCCGCACCAGGGTCGAGTTGCGGCCGACGAAGTCCCGGCCCGCCGGACCCAGGTCGGGGATCGCGGTGGCGTAGATCGTGCCGCCGGCCGGGTCGTAGGCCGGGTGCGAGACCGCGGCGCGGGAGTCGGTGACCCGGCGCAGCCCCGAGCCGTCGGGACGGACGGCGTACACGTCGCTGACCCGGTCGGCGTCGGCGCCCTCGTGCCGGGCGGAGACGAATGCCAGCTCGGTGCCGTCCGGGCTCCAGGTGACGTCGGCGTCGTCGGCGTCCCCGCCGGTGACCTGGAAGGGCACCGCGAGCTCGACGGCGTCCTCGGCGGTGTCGCCCGGCAGGTCGACGACGAACACGTGCGGACGCCGGTCGGCGGTGAAGCCGACACCGTCCGCGCGGTAGGTCAGGGTGGTGATCAGCCGGGGCGCCTCGGCGGCCGGGGCGACGTCGGGGTCGGTGCCGTAACGGCCGGCCTCGGGGACCCGGGCGACGTAGGCCAGCCGGCGGGAGTCCGGCGACCAGACCGGCGCGCCCGCACCCAGGTGGTGGTCGGTCAGCTTCCGGGCCGCTCCTCCACCGGTGGCCAGCACGTGCAGCTGCGGCGCGCCCTCGGGCCCGGCGGAGAGGTAGGCCAGCCAGCGCCCGTCCGGGGAGAAGGCGGGCGCGGAGTCGCGGTGGCCGTGGGTGAGCGGCCGGGCCGGCGCGGAGCCGTCGGTGGGCACCGTCCACAGCTGGCTGCGGTACCCGTCGGCGTCCAGGTCCGGCCGGCTGACGGCGACGACGGCGGTCGTCCCGTCCGGGGACACCGCCGGGACGCCGGGGGTGCGCAGCAGGGACAGGTCGGTGGGCCGCATGACGGCACGCTAGCCCAGCTGGGCCACGCGCCGATGATGAGCACCGCTAACGGGTGACGTCCTAGGCTGCCCGCATGACCCGACGCGTGTTCTCCGGTGGCCAGGTCCTCGACGGCACGGGCGCACCCGCGGCGCCCGCGGACGTCGCCGTGCAGGACGGCCGGATCGTGGAGGTCGGCGTCGGGCTGGACGGCGACGAGGTCGTCGACTGCACCGGCGCCACCGTGCTCCCGGGGCTCTTCGACTGCCACGTGCACGTGATGATGAGCGGCGTCGACCTGATGCGGACGCTGCAGACGCCGTTCAGCTACGGCTTCTACGAGGCGCTGCACAACCTCCGCCGCACCCTGGCCCTCGGCATCACCTCGGTGCGCGACGCCGGCGGTGCCGACCTGGGCGTGGCCGAGGCCGTCCGGCGCGGCCTGATCAGCGGCCCGCGGATGCAGATCGCGATCAGCATGCTGTCCCAGACCGGCGGGCACGGCGACGGCTGGCACGTCTGCGGCGCCGAGTTCCCGCTGATGGGCCCGCACCCGGGCCGCCCGCGCACGATCGTCGACGGGCCCGACGAGATGCGCCGCACCGTCCGCGAGCTGCTGCGGGCCGGCGCCGACGTCATCAAGGTGGCCACCAGCGGCGGCGTCCTCTCCGCCCGGGACGACCCGCGGCACCCGCACTTCCGCGCCGCCGAGCTCGACGTGCTGGTCGAGGAGGCGAACGCCGCGCACGTCGCCGTCATGGCGCACGCGCAGGGCGCCGAGGGCATCAAGTCCGCCGTCCGGGCCGGCATCCGCTCCATCGAGCACGGCATCTACCTCGACGACGAGGCGATCGACCTGATGCTCGCGCACGGCACCTGGCTGGTGCCGACGCTGGCCGCACCCCGCGCCGTGCTCACCGCGGTGGCCGGCGGGGCGCAGCTGCCGACCGCCGTGGTCGACAAGGCGCGGGCCGTGCAGGCGGTGCACGACGAGTCGGTGACCCGGGCGATCGCGGCCGGGGTCAAGGTCGCCATGGGCACCGACAGCGGGGTCGGGCCGCACGGGGACAACCTGGTCGAGCTCGGCCTGATGGCCGGCTGCGGGCTGACGCCCCTGCAGACCTGGCACGCCACCACCCTGTCGGCCGCCGAGCTGCTGGGCGTCGCGGGTGAGCTGGGCAGCCTGGAGCCGGGCAAGCGCGCCGACGTCGTCGTCCTCGACGGCGACGCGACCGACCTCACCGGGCTGGCCGGCCGGGTGCGGGAGGTGTGGCGGGACGGCGAGCTGGTGGCCGTCGGCGGCGCGGCCGTCGAGCACGGGGTCGCCCTCCCCCGCTGAGCGCCCGGAACGACGAAGGGCCCCGCTGCACCTGCAGCGGGGCCCTTCGCGCGGCTCAGCTGCGGTGCGGGTCGTCCGCGATCTCGGTGGTCGGGACGGTGCGGCCGGTGCCGTCGGTGCCGACCGCCGGGTCGCCCTCGGCCGGGCCGGCCGTCACAGTGTCGTCCGCCGGCGTCTCGCCGCGGGTCTTGAGCAGGCTGGCCACCGTGGCCACCACCAGGACGCCGAGGATGACGGTGAGCGAGAGCCAGGTCGGGATCGTGGGCACGCTCTCCAGCGGCTCGCGGTGGCCCATGAAGGGGTACTGGTTCTCGTGCAGGGCCTCGAGGATCAGCTTGATGCCGATGAAGGCGAGGATGACCGCCAGGCCCAGCGACAGGTAGACCAGCCGCTTGAGCAGACCACCGAGCAGGAAGTACAGCTGCCGCAGGCCCATCAGCGCGAAGATGTTCGCGGTGAAGACGATGAACGGCTCGCGGGTGAGGCCGAAGATCGCCGGGATGCTGTCCAGGGCGAAGAGCAGGTCGGTGGTGCCCAGCGCCAGGAACACCACGATCATCGGCGTCCAGAGCTTCTTGCCGTTCTCGGTGACCCGGATCTTGTTCTCGTGGAAGCCCGCGGTCATCGGCAGGACCTTGCGGATCCGCCGGATGAACCCGTTCTCCTCGTAGTCCTCGTCCTCGTCCCGGTTCCGGACCAGGTTGATCGCGGTGTAGACGAGGAAGGCGCCGAAGAGGAAGAAGACCCAGATGAAGCGCTCGATCACCGCGGCGCCGGCCAGGATGAACAAGCCGCGGAGCACCAGCGCGATGATGATCCCGACCATCAGGACCTCTTGCTGCAGCTTCCGGGGAACCTGGAAGCGGGCCATGATGATCACGAAGACGAACAAGTTGTCGACCGAGAGCGAGTACTCGGTCAGCCAGCCCGCGTAGAACTCCGTCGCGAACGTCCCGTTGGTCACGGAGAGCACGACCAGCCCGAACAGCAGCGCCAGGCCGACGTAGAAGACGACCCAGCCGGTCGCCTCCTTCGCCGAGGGCTCGTGCGGGCGACGGACGACGAGGGCGAGATCTGCCAGCAGCAGGACGGTCAGCCCTACGAACGTCGCGATCTCGAACCAGACGGGGAGCTCCACGACTGGCGACTGTACGGTGCCGGAGCCGGGTGCACGGACCAACCACCCGGCGCGACGCGGACCGGGGACGACGCTCGTCACCCCCGGCCCGCACCACGGTCAGTCGGTGCGCGACTCCCGCCGGGTCACCGGCACGTCGCGCGGCTCCGCCGGCCCGTTCCCGGACGTGGCGTCCGGGTCGCCCGGCGCCCCGATGTGCCGGCCGGTGCTGTCGGCCCCCGGCGTACCGGCGCCGCCCTGCTGCCCCCGGGCGACCTGCTTGTTCTTGCGCAGGCTGGTCCAGGTGGTGACCAGCAGGGTGAGCAGGATGACCAGCAGCGACAGCCAGGTCGGGATCTCCGGGATCGCGGTGACGTGCTCGCCCCCGTTGATGAACGGCAGCTCGTTCTCGTGCAGCGCGTGGATGACCAGCTTGATGCCGATGAAGCCGAGGATCACGGCCAGGCCGTAGGCCAGGTAGACCAGCTTGTCCAGCAGCCCGTCGAGCAGGAAGAAGAGCTGACGCAGGCCCAGCAGCGCGAAGGCGTTCGCGGCGAAGACCAGGTACGTCTCCTGGGTGAGGCCGAAGATCGCCGGGATCGAGTCGACGGCGAAGAGCAGGTCGGCGCTGCCGATGGCGATCAGCGCGATGGCCAGCGGGGTGATGTGCCGCTTGCCGTCCAGCTTCGTGGTGAGCCGGTCGGAGTGGTACTCCCCGGTCGTCGGCATCACCTTGCGGGTGAGCCGCAGGACGGCGTTCTCCTTGAACTCCTCGTCGTCGTCGTGCCCGCTGCTGCGCGCCTGGGCCCAGGCGGTGTAGATGAGGAACCCGCCGAAGACGTAGAAGATCCAGCTGAAGTTCGCGATGAACGCAGCCCCGACGAAGATGAAGACCGTCCGGAGCACCAGGGCGAAGGCGATGCCGAACAGCAGCACCTTCTGCTGCAGCTCCCGGGGTACCGCGAAGCTGGCCATGATGAGCACGAAGACGAACAGGTTGTCGACCGAGAGGCTCTTCTCGGTGACCCACCCGGCGAAGTACTCACCGGCGTAGGTGCCGCCGGCGAAGAACAGCACCAGCAGGCCGAACGCCAGGGCGATGCCGACGTAGACCGCCGACCAGGTGGCGGATTCCTTCAGGGTCGGCGCGTGCGGCGTGCGCACGTGGCCGACGAAGTCGAAGACGAGCATCCCGACGATCACCGCGACGGTGATCGCCCAGACCCACAGGGGAACGTTCATGCACTTCCTCCGGTGCTGGCGCGTGTCAGTACCGGAGGTCTCTCCCGCCGACCGTCGTTGGTCGACCGGCAACGCCGGAGATCATGGGACCTCGTGCTGACGACGCTGCCGCGCAGGGATACTCCCCTCCACGAAGCCGCCCGGACGCACGTCATCGACGCCGCGCCAGGCAGGTTCGCAGAGCAGAACGGCCGGGGCGCCCGGGTGGTTCCCGACCCGGGAGAAGACGTCGACCCCCGGTCCACCGGGCGGCGCGGCCGCGGCCGCCGGCACGACGACCGCCGCCGCCGGCACCCGGCGGTCCCCGAGGACGGGGGTAGAGCGGGGCAGCACCTCACCCACCGCCGGGCCAGCCCCGGGGGGGCGACAGGGCCAGCGACTCCTGCAGCACGCGCCGACCCAGGACGGCGGGCGCAGCAGCGACCACCGGTCACCTCCGGCCGACCGACGTCGCTGCCGGCGCACCCGGGAGCCAGCCGTCGGCCGACTCCCCGACCACCGCTCGGATCAGCCGATCGTGGTCGGCCGGCGCCGCCGGAGGCCCGGCCGCCCGGGCTCAGGCGTGCGCGGCGTCGAACTGCCGCAGTTCCCGCTTGAGCTCGTTGAGCTCGTCGCGCAGCCGGGCGGCCACCTCGAACTGCAGCTCCCGCGCCGCGGCGAGCATCTGCTCGTTCATGTTCGTGATCATGTCGGCCAGCTCGTTGCGCGGCAGACCCTGCACATCGATCGACCCGGCCCTGGCCCGGCTCTTCGACGACAGGCCCGGCACCGGCGACTTGCCCCGCGACTGCTGCCGCCCGGAGCCCCCGAGCAGCTCGGTGGTGCCCTTGCCCGTCGCGTCGTCGGCGTCCTCCGCGGCCTGGTAGATGCCGTCGAGGATGTCGACGATCTTCTTGCGCAGCGGCGTGGGGTCGATGCCGTGCTCGGTGTTGTAGGCGATCTGCCGCTCGCGGCGCCGGGTGGTCTCGTCGATCGCCTGGGCCATCGACGGGGTGATCTTGTCGGCGTACATGTGCACCTCGCCGGAGACGTTGCGCGCCGCCCGGCCGATGGTCTGGATCAGCGACGTCGCCGAGCGCAGGAAGCCCTCCTTGTCCGCGTCGAGGATCGCCACCAGCGAGACCTCCGGGAGGTCGAGTCCCTCGCGCAGGAGGTTGATCCCGACCAGGACGTCGTACTCGCCCTGCCGCAGCTCGCGGAGCAGCTCGACCCGGCGCAGGGTGTCGACCTCCGAGTGCAGGTACCGCACCTTGATGCCGAGCTCGAGCAGGTAGTCGGTGAGGTCCTCCGACATCTTCTTGGTCAGCGTGGTGACCAGGATCCGCTCGTCCTTCTCGGTGCGGAGCCGGATCTCGTGCACCAGGTCGTCGATCTGGCCCTTGGTGGGCTTCACGACCACCTGGGGGTCGACCAGCCCGGTCGGTCGGATGACCTGCTCGACGACGTCGCCCTGCACCTTGCCCAGCTCGTAGTGCCCCGGGGTCGCCGACAGGTAGACGCTCTGGTGGATCCGGTCGGTGAACTCCTCCCACTTCAGCGGGCGGTTGTCCATCGCCGAGGGCAGCCGGAAGCCGTGCTCGACCAGGGTGCGCTTGCGGCTCATGTCACCCTCGTACATGCCGCCGATCTGCGGCACCGTCACGTGCGACTCGTCGATGACCAGCAGGAAGTCGTCGGGGAAGTAGTCGATGAGGCAGGCGCCGGCGCTGCCGGGGGCCCGGCCGTCGATGTGCCGGGAGTAGTTCTCGATGCCCGAGCAGAACCCGACCTGGCGCATCATCTCGATGTCGTAGGTGGTGCGCATGCGCAGCCGCTGGGACTCCAGCAGCTTGCCCTGCTTGTCCAGCTCGGCCAGCCGCTTCTCCAGCTCGGCCTCGATGGTGCCGATCGCCCGCTCCATCCGCTCCGGGCCGGCGACGTAGTGCGTGGCCGGGAAGACGAACAGCTCGTCGACCTCGCGGACGACCTCACCGGTGAGCGGGTGCAGGTAGTACAGCCGCTCGATCTCGTCGCCGAACATCTCGATCCGGCAGGCGAGCTCCTCGTAGACCGGGAAGATCTCGATGGTGTCGCCCCGCACCCGGAACGTGCCGCGGGTGAAGGCCAGGTCGTTGCGGGTGTACTGCTCGGTGACGAGCGTGCGCAGCAGCTCCTCCTGGGGCCGCTGCTCCCCCACCTTCACCTTGAGCGCGCGCTCGACGTACTCCTGCGGCGTGCCCAGGCCGTAGATGCAGGAGACCGTCGACACCACGACCACGTCGCGCCGGGTGAGCAGGCTGTTGGTCGCGGAGTGCCGCAGCCGCTCGACCTCCTCGTTGATCGAGGAATCCTTCTCGATGTAGGTGTCGGTCTGCGGGACGTAGGCCTCGGGCTGGTAGTAGTCGTAGTAGGAGACGAAGTACTCGACGGCGGCGTCGGGCATCAGCTCCTTGAACTCGTTGGCCAGCTGCGCGGCGAGGGTCTTGTTCGGCGCCATGACCAGCGTGGGCCGCTGCACCTGCTCGATCAGCCAGGCCGTGGTGGCCGACTTGCCGGTGCCGGTCGCGCCCAGCAGCACGGTGTCGGTCTCGCCCGCGTTCACCCGCTCCGCGAGGGCCTTGATCGCAGCAGGTTGGTCGCCGGAGGGCTCGAACTCGCTGACGACGCGGAACCGGCCCTGCGTGGGCCGGAGCTCGGTTGATGCGGTCACGCCGACGACGGTACGACGCCCCTGCGACAGAACGCCCTGCGTCGCCCTTGCGACAGAATGCCCTGCGTCGCGTGCGCACACTCCTGCTGCGCCTGGGGCGGGTGGGGTGCCGACGCGGCGCGACACGGCCGGGCCGACTTGTCCGCGCACCACCCGGCCGCCTACCGTGCTCCCCGCAGCACGAACGCGACGGTGCCCACCAGCGCCACCCGGACCCCGGGCGAGGTCGGTGGCACCGACGTCCTCAGCACCGCGTGCGACGCCCTCCGTGACCCGGTCACGGAGGGCGTCGTCGTGTCCGGCCCCGGTCGCCGGGGCACCCGGCGGCGGACCGCTCCGGCCTCGGCCGCCCGGCGCCGATGTCGTTGATCACCCCAGGTGTGCGGAGCCCGCCCGGCGGGCATGCGCTGCCCGACCCCCACAGGACCGCGTCCGAGCGGTCCGGCCCCGAGACCACGGGGCCACCCAGCGCAGGAGGAAGACACAGCCCATGACCACCCAGGTGTGGCCCGGTTCCGCTTATCCGCTCGGCGCCACCTACGACGGCACCGGTACGAACTTCGCGATCTTCAGCGAGGTGGCCGAGAAGGTCGAGCTGTGCCTGTTCGACGAGCAGGGCAACGAGGAGCGCGTCCGCCTCCCCGAGATGGACGCCTACGTGTGGCACGCCTTCCTGCCCGGGATCCAGCCGGGGCAGCGCTACGGCTTCCGCGTGCACGGCCCGCACGACCCCGCCCAGGGCCACCGGTGCAACCCGAACAAGCTGCTGCTGGACCCCTACGCGAAGGCCATCGACGGCCAGATCGACTGGGACGAGGCGGTCTTCGGCTACCGCTTCGAGTCCGGCGAGAAGAACGACGACGACTCCGCGGCGCACATGCCGAAGTCCGTCGTGGTCAACCCCTTCTTCGACTGGGGCGTCGACCGCCCGCCGCACACGCCCTACAACAAGACGGTCATCTACGAGGCCCACGTCAAGGGCCTGACGATGACCCACCCGCGCGTGCCGGAGGCCCTCCGCGGCACCTACGCCGGCATCGCGCACCCCGCGGTCATCGAGCACCTCACCGACCTCGGCATCACCGCCATCGAGCTCATGCCGGTGCACCAGTTCGTGCAGGACGACACCCTGCTGCAGAAGGGTCTGCGCAACTACTGGGGCTACAACACGATCGGCTTCTTCGCCCCGCACAACGAGTACGCGCAGGCGACCGACGGCCAGCAGGTGCAGGAGTTCAAGGGCATGGTCCGCGCCCTGCACGAGGCGGGCATCGAGGTCATCCTCGACGTGGTCTACAACCACACCGCCGAGGGCAACCACATGGGCCCGACGCTGTCCTTCCGCGGCATCGACAACTCGGCGTACTACCGCCTCGTCGAGGACGACGAGCAGTACTACATGGACACCACCGGCACCGGGAACTCGCTGAACGTCGCGACCCCGCAGTCGCTGCAGCTGATCATGGACTCGCTGCGCTACTGGGTCACCGAGATGCACGTCGACGGCTTCCGCTTCGACCTGGCCTCCTCGCTGGCCCGCCAGTTCCACGAGGTCGACCGGCTGTCGGCGTTCTTCGACCTGGTGCACCAGGACCCGATCGTCAGCCAGGTCAAGCTCATCGCCGAGCCCTGGGACATCGGCGACGGCGGCTACCAGGTCGGCAACTTCCCCGCGCTGTGGACCGAGTGGAACGGCAAGTACCGCGACACCGTCCGCGACTTCTGGCGCGGCGAGGACGCCTCGATCGGCGAGTTCGCCAGCCGCATCTCCGGCTCCGCCGACCTGTACCAGGGGTCCGGCCGGCGCCCGGTGGCCAGCATCAACTTCGTCACCGCGCACGACGGCTTCACCCTCAACGACCTCGTGTCCTACAACGAGAAGCACAACGAGGCCAACGGCGAGGGCAACAACGACGGCGAGAGCCACAACCGCAGCTGGAACGGCGGCGTCGAGGGCCCGACCGACGACCCGGAGATCCTGGCGCTGCGCGCCCAGCAGCGGCGCAACTTCATCGCCTCCCTGATGCTGAGCCAGGGCGTGCCGATGCTGCTGCACGGTGACGAGCTGGGCCGCACCCAGGTCGGCAACAACAACGGCTACTGCCAGGACGACGAGATCACCTGGATCGACTGGGAGAACGTCGACGAGGGCCTGCTCGAGTTCACCAAGCTGGTCACCAAGCTGCGCACCGACCACCCGACGTTCCGCCGCCGGCGGTTCTTCCACGGTCGCCCGGTGCGCCGCGAGGAGGGCGACCCGGTCCAGGACATCGCCTGGCTCACCCCGGCCGGCGAGCTGATGAGCGACGAGGACTGGGACGCCGGTTACGCCAAGTCCCTGGCCATGTACCTCAACGGCCACGGCATCCGGGAAACCGACGAGCGCGGCGAGGACCTGGTCGACGACTGCTTCCTGCTGGCGTTCAACGCCCACCACGAGTCGATCGAGTTCACCCTGCCCAGCGACGACTACGCCGCGGGCTGGACGGTCGTCGTCGACACCGCCGAGCTCGGCGAGGTCGAGCCGGTGGAGGTCAAGGCCGGCGGGACCGTGACCGTCGCGCCGCGGGCGACCGTCGTCCTGCAGGCCGCGCCGTGACCCGGCCGGCCACCGACGCGAACCGGCGCCGGGAGGTGCCCGCGGGCACCTACCGGCTGCAGGTGACCGCCGGCTTCACCCTCGACGACGCCGCGGCGGTGGCCGGCTACCTGGCCGACCTGGGCGTCACCCACGCGTACTCCTCGCCGCTGCTGCGCTCGGCGGCGGGGAGCACGCACGGGTACGACACCACCGACCACGAGCACATCGACGAGCCGCGCGGCGGGCAGGCCGGCTTCGACCGGTTCGTGGCAGTGCTGCACGAGCACGGCCTCGGCCTGGTGCTGGACCTGGTGCCCAACCACATGGGCGTGGCCGACGCGGCCGAGTCCGGCTGGTGGTGGGACGTGCTCCGGCACGGCCGGGACAGCGCGCACGCCGGTGCCTTCGACATCGACTGGGACTTCGGCGGCGGCAGGCTGCGCATCCCCACCCTGGGCAGCGCGGACGACGTCTCCGAGCTCCAGGTCGTCGACGGTGAGCTGCGGTACTACGACAACCGGTTCCCGATCGCCCCCGGCACCGGGAACGGGACGCCGCAGGAGGTGCACGACCGGCAGCACTACGAGCTGGTCGACTGGCGGCGGGCCGACGACCAGCTGAACTACCGCCGGTTCTTCGCGATCAACACCCTGGCCGGACTGCGGGTCGAGGACCCGGAGGTCTTCGCCGCCACCCACCGGAAGATCGTGGAGCTGGTCGAGAACGGCTCGGTCGACGCGCTGCGCATCGACCACCCCGACGGCCTGGCCGACCCCGAGGGCTACCTGGATTCCCTGGCCGGGGCCACCGGCAACCGGTGGACCGTGGTGGAGAAGATCCTGGAGCCCGGCGAAGAGCTGCCGGGATCGTGGAAGACCGCCGGGACGACGGGCTACGACGCGCTGTCCGAGGTGGACGAGGTGCTCGTCGACCCCGCCGGCGAGGCCGCGTTCACCGCGCTGGACACCGAGCTGGCCGGGCACCCGGTCGACTACGCCCAGCTGGTGCGGGCGTGCAAGCGCGAGGTCACCGACGGCATGCTCGGCTCGGAGGTGGCCCGGCTGCAGCGCATCGTCGGCGACCTGCCGGGCGTGCCGGCCGACCAGGTGACCGAGGGCCTGGCCGAGCTGCTGGCCAGCTTCCCCGTCTACCGCAGCTACCTGCCCGACGGCCGCGCGCACCTCGACGGGACGGTGGCCGCGGTCAAGGAGCGCCGGCCGGAGCTGGCCGCCGCCGTCGACGCCCTGCACCCGCTGCTGGGCAGCGCCGGCACGGAGCTCGCCACCCGGTTCGAGCAGACCTCGGGCCCGGTCATGGCCAAGGGCGTGGAGGACAGCGCCTACTACCGCTGGGCTCGGTTCGCCGCGCTCAACGAGGTCGGCGGCGACCCGGCCGAGTTCGGGACGACGGTGACCGGGTTCCACGAAGCCCAGCAGCGCCGCGCGGAGCGGCGCCCGGCGTCCATGACCACGCTGTCCACGCACGACACCAAGCGCAGCGAGGACGTGCGGGCCCGGCTCGCCGTGCTCGCCGAGCTGCCGGGCGAGTGGACGCAGCTGGTGCGGGGGCTCATCGCCCGGCACCCGCTGGCCGATCGCCCGCTCGCGCACCTGGTGTGGCAGAACCTGGTGGGCGCCTGGCCGCTGTCCCGGGAGCGGGCGCACGCCTACGTGGAGAAGGCCGCCCGGGAGGCCGGCACCTCGACCACCTGGACCAACCCGGTGCAGGAGTTCGAGGACCAGCTGCACGCGCTGGTCGACGCCGCCTTCGACGACGCCACCACGAACGCGGAGATCACTGCGTTCGTGGCCCGGATCGCGCCGCTCGGGTACCGCAACTCGCTGAGCCAGAAGCTGCTGCAGCTGACTATCGCCGGGGTGCCGGACGTCTACCAGGGCACCGAGCTGTGGGACTTCTCGCTGGTCGACCCGGACAACCGCCGGCCGGTCGACTACGACCTGCGCCGCGAGCTGCTCGCCCGGCTCGACGGCGGCTGGGTGCCCGAGGTCGACGAGACCGGCGCGGCCAAGCTGCTGGTGGTCTCCCGGGCGCTGCGGCACCGGCGCGACCACCCCGAGGCCTTCGCCGGGTACACCCCGCTGACGGCCACCGGGGTGGCCGCCGACCACGTCGTCGCCTTCGACCGTGGTGGGGTCCTGACCGTGGCGACCCGGCTCCCGGCGACGCTGGCGGAGACCGGCTGGGGCGACACCACGCTCCCGCTGTCCACCGGCGCGTGGCGGGACCTGCTCACCGGCGCCCGGATCGTCTCCGACGTCTCCGGCGTCCAGGTGGCGGAGCTGCTGTCGTCGCTGCCCGTGGCGCTGCTCGTCCGCGACTGAGGAAGGACCCCTCGCCCCCGCCGCTCGCACGCTCGCGACGGGCCCCTGCGAGGGGCCGACAGGCCCGACATGCGGCGGCCCCCTCGACCACCCGGTCGAGGGGGCCGCTGCCCGTTGGTCGTCCCGTGGCCCTGGTCACCGGCACTGCCACGGTCATCGACCTGCTCGAGCAGGCGCCGGCCGTCATCAACCCGCAATGTCGACATGTCGATCTGTCGACGCACCGTGACCGGCCGGTCTCGGAACGCGTCGTCCGCTGGGCATGTCGCCATTTTCTCGCCCCGACGCGCCGTCATGTCGCAACACGCCGCTCGCCAGTTGGCAGTTGTCCACCTACCGTCATCCTCGCGTTCGGGCCTTCCTGGCCGAGCGCGGCGCCGGACCGCTCAGCCCCGTCCGCCGGCGACCTCAACCAGACCCTTCCGGACGGGGGCGGGGGACCCACATCCGACGCGCCGCCCATCCAGCGCCGTGCGTCTACGGGGTTAAGCCGCAGATCTGCGGCCGGGCACCGATCGCCCGAACCCGACAGCTCACCTCGCAGGCGGTGATCGGAGGAACACGCATGTCCAAGCACACCTCGCTCCGTCACGCCCGCGTCCGTCGCGTCCTGCGCGGCGGTGCGGTCACCGTCGGGGCAGCCGCTCTCGGCCTCGGCGCCACCGTCGGCATCGGCACCGCGACAGCGTCCGCCGCCGAGCACGACTGGAGCGGCGTCGCCCAGTGCGAGTCGGGCGGCAACTGGAGCATCAACACCGGCAACGGCTACTACGGCGGCCTGCAGTTCTCCCAGAGCACCTGGGCCGGCTACGGCGGCACCGCCTACGCGCCGCGCGCCGACCAGGCCACCCCGGCCCAGCAGATCGAGATCGCCGAGAAGGTCCTCGTCGGTCAGGGCGTCGGCGCGTGGCCGACCTGCGGCAAGCGCCTGACCGGTGGCACGACCGCCGTCCCGGCCGAGACCCAGGCCGCGGCGCCGGCCACCCAGGCCGCGACACCCGAGGCGACGGCCCCCGCGGCCACCACGGCTCCGAAGGCGACCTCCCAGGCCTCCGCCAAGACCTCCACGAAGGCCTCCGCCACGGAGCGCACGAGCACGACGTCCACCCGGTCCACCCGCCACGCGTCGGCCACCACCGGCAACTACACGGTAAAGTCCGGCGACACCCTCGGCAAGATCGCGGCGGCCCACGGCACCACCTGGCAGGCGCTGTACGCCAACAACCGCGGCACCGTCAGCAACCCGAACATGATCTACGTCGGTCAGCACCTCGCGGTCTGATCCACCCGCCGGGGCCGGCCCCGGACCTGCACGGCACGAACGGCCGGGCACCCCAGTGCGGGGCGCCCGGCCGTTCGGCGTCGCGGGGGCACGCGGTGGGGGATGCCACGGTTCGACCGCGGCCGGGCGGGCATGATCGATCCGCTCCGCCATCCCTCTGCACCACCCGCTCCGGAGGTCCGCCATGCCCCAGTCCGTCGAGTTCTCCGTCTGGGCCCCGCTGCCCGAGCGGGTCCGCCTCTCCCTCGACGGGCAGGTGCACGACATGCAGCGGGACGCTGCCGGCTGGTGGCGCGTCACCGCGCCCGCCGAGCCCGAGTCCGACTACGGCTTCCTGCTGGACGACACCGAGCCCGCGCGCCCCGACCCGCGCTCCCGCCGCCAGCCCGCGGGAGTGCACGGCCTGTCCCGCCGCTACGACCCCACCGCCTACAACTGGGGCGACCGCGCCTGGACCGGGCGCCCGCTCGCCGGTGGCGTCGTCTACGAGCTGCACGTGGGCACCTTCACCCGCGAGGGCACCTTCGACGCCGTCGTCCGCAACCTCGACCACCTGGTCGACCTCGGCGTCGACTTCATCGAGCTGCTGCCGGTCAACGGCTTCAACGGCACGCACAACTGGGGCTACGACGGGGTCGCCTGGTACGCGGTGCAGGAGAGCTACGGCGGCCCGGCCGGCTACCAGCGCCTCGTCGACGCTTGCCACCAGCGCGGCATCGGCGTCATCCAGGACGTCGTCTACAACCACCTCGGCCCCTCGGGCAACTACCTGCCGGAGTTCTTCCCGATCTTCGCCGCGGGCGGGGCGAACAGCTGGGGCAACTCGATCAACCTGGCCGGCCCCGACTCCGACGAGGTGCGCCGCTACCTCATCGACAACGCGCTGATGTGGCTGCGCGACATGCACGTCGACGGGCTGCGGCTGGACGCCGTCCACGCGCTGGTCGACGAGCGGGCCACGCACGTGCTGGAGGAGATGGCCACCGAGGTGGAGAAGCTCTCCGTCGCCGAGGGCCGCCCGCTGACGCTGATCGCGGAGAGCGACCTCAACGACCCCCGCATGGTGACCCCGCGGGTGGCCGGCGGCACGGGCCTGGACGCGCAGTGGAGCGACGACTTCCACCACTCGCTGCACACCCAGCTGACCGGTGAGGCGCAGGGCTACTACGCAGACTTCGCCGCCGGTGGTCTGGGCGGGCTGGCCAAGGTGCTCACCGGCGCCTTCTTCCACGCCGGCGACTGGTCGAGCTTCCGCCGCCGGCACCACGGCCGCCCGGTCGACACGAACGCCCTGCCGGGCTGGAAGTTCCTGGGCTACCTGCAGGACCACGACCAGATCGGCAACCGCGCCGTCGGTGACCGGATCTCCGCCACCCTCTCCCCCGGCCTGCTCGGCGTCGGCGCCACCCTGGTGCTGACCAGCCCGTTCACGCCGATGATCTTCATGGGCGAGGAGTGGGGCGCCTCGACCCCGTGGCAGTTCTTCACCAGCCACCCCGAGCCGGAGCTCGGCCGGGCCACCGCGGAGGGCCGGATCGGGGAGTTCGCCGAGCACGGCTGGGACGCCGCCGTCGTCCCCGACCCGCAGGACCCGGCGACCTTCACCCGGTCCAAGCTCGACTGGGCCGAGCTCACCGATGAGCCGCACGCGCACCTGCTGGCGGTGCACACGGCGCTGATCGCGCTGCGCCGGGCGCACCCGGACCTGGTCGACCCCGATCTGTCCGCCGTCGCGGTCAGCTGGTACGACGCCGACCGCTGGCTGGTGGTCCGCCGCGGCTCGCTGCGGGTGGTGGCCAACCTGTCCGACCAGCCGCGCGAGATCGACCTGGACGTCGACGCCGACGAGGTGCTGTTCGCCAGCGGCGAGCTGCCCGAGCTCGACGGCAACGTGGTGACCGTGCCCGCGGAGAGCGCCGCGGTGCTGTCCACCCGCCGCTGACCCGTGCAGCGGCTGCTGCCCGACCCCGGCCCGCTCGGTGGTGACGCCGAACTGGCCGGGGCCTACCGGCTCCCGGCGGGCCGGCACCTGCGGGTGAACTTCGTCGTTGCGCTCGACGGCGCGATCAGCGTCGACGGGCGCAGCGGCGGGCTGGGCTCCCCCGGTGACCGCCGGGTGTTCCACGTGCTGCGGGCGCTGTGCGACGCGGTGCTCGTGGGGGCGGGCACCGCGGCCGCGGAGGGCTACCGGCCGGTGCTGCCGGAGTCCGCGGTCGGCCGGCTGCGTGCCGCGCTCGGGCGGCCGCCGGTGGCCCCCGTCGCAGTCGTCTCCCGGCGGGCGTCGCTGTCACCGGACGACCAGCTGGTCACCGACGCCGTCGCCCCGACCCTGCTGGTGACCTGCGCGGCCGCCGACCCCGACCGGCTCGCGGCCCTGGCCGCCGCCGGTGTCGTGGTCCTGGTCTGCGGGGACGACGACGTCGACCTGCCGACCGCACTCGGCGCCCTCGCCGAACGCGGTCTCGCGCAGGTGCTGTGCGAGGGCGGGCCGGCGCTGTTCGCCGCCGCGCTCGCCGCCGGCGTCGTCGACGAGCTCGACCTCTCCATCGCCCCGCTGCTGGTCGGCGGGGGCGCCGGCCTGCTGCCCCCGACCCTGCCCGTTCCGGCGGGCGCGCGCCTGGCGCAGGTGCTCACCGAGGACGACGTGCTCTTCACGCGGTACACGCTGCGCTGACCCGATGGCAGGTCGCCGCACGAGACCCGCGGTGCAGCGGGACCGGGCGCTCGTCCGGTCGGATCCGCGCGGCGCCCTCAGCCGGCCCGCCAGCTGCTTGACTGAGCCCATGGACCTGCCCGTGATGCCGCCGGTCAAGCCGATGCTCGCCAAGCCCGCGGCGGTGCTGCCCACGGGCGAGGACTGGTTCTACGAGCCCAAGTGGGACGGCTTCCGCTGCATCGTGTTCCGGGACGGCGACGAGGTCGAGCTGGGCAGCCGCAACGAGCGCCCGCTCACCCGGTACTTCCCCGACGTGGTCGCCGCCGCCCGCGAGCACCTGCCCGAACGCTGCGTCGTCGACGGGGAGATCATCGTCCCGCGCGGCGACCGGCTGGACTTCGAGTCGCTGCTGCAGCGCATCCACCCGGCGGCGTCCCGGGTGGCGAAGCTGGCCGCGGAGACGCCCGCGTCCTTCGTGGCGTTCGACCTGCTGGCCCTGGGCGACGAGTCGCTGATGGACGCCCCGTACGCGCAGCGGCAGCTGCGGCTGCGCGAGGCGCTGGCCGGTGCGCAGGCACCGGTGCACGTCAGCACCGTCACCGCCGACGCCGAGGTGGGCCGGCGCTGGTTCGCCGAGTTCGAGGGCGCCGGCTTGGACGGTGTCATCGCCAAGCGCGGCGACCAGCCCTACTCCCCCGACCAGCGGGTGATGACCAAGGTCAAGCACGTCCGGACGGCGGACGCCGTCGTCGCCGGGTTCCGCTGGCACAAGAGCGGGCCGGTCGTCGGCTCGCTGCTGCTGGGCCTCCACGACGACGCCGGCACGCTGCAGCACATCGGCGTCGCGGCGTCCTTCACCATGAAGCGGCGGGCCGAGCTGGTCGAGGAGCTGGCGCCCTACCGGGCCGAGGCCCTCGACGGCCATCCGTGGCAGGACTGGGCGAACGCGGTGACCGGCGAGGACGGCGAGCACCGGATGCCCGGGGCGACCAGCCGCTGGAACGCCGGCAAGGACCTGTCCTGGGTGCCGCTGCGCCCGGAGCTGGTGGTGGAGATCCGCTACGACCAGCTGGAGGGCAGCCGGCTGCGGCACACCGGGCAGTTCCAACGGTGGCGTCCGGACCGCGACGCCCGCTCGTGCACCTACGAGCAGCTGGAGGTTCCGGTCCGCTACGACCTCGCCGAGGTGCTGGGCGGCTGAGGAGTTCCGCACGCCGGGTCCGGCTCCCGCGGCACGGCTCAGGCTCCTACCCTGGGTGATCATGACCGGACACCGCCGCCTGGCCACCGCTGCCGTCCTGCTCGCCGTGGCCCTGAGCGGGTGCACCTCCGGCGAGCCCGACGAGACAGCGGCCTCCTCGTCGCCGGCGGCGCCGGCCACCCCGGTCGCCCAGCCGATCGAGTGGACCGACTGCGACGCCGACATCGACCAGATCATCACCGGGCGGCCCGGCGCCGACCGGGACCTGGCGTTCTCCTGCGGGACGACGAGCGTGCCGGCCAGCTACGACGACCCCGCCGGCGGTCCGCTCGACCTGTTCCTGGTGCGCGCCACGCTGGCCGGGCAGACCGACCGGATCGGCTCGTTGCTGGTCAACCCCGGCGGACCCGGCCAGTCGGCCACCGATGCGGCGGTCCAGTCGGCGCTCACGCTGCCCGAGGACGTGCTGCGCCGGTTCGACGTCGTCGGGCTCGACCCCCGCGGCGTCGGCCTGTCCACCCCGGTCGAGTGCATCTCCGACCAGCAGAAGGACGAGCTGTTCGCCGTAGATCCGCGCACCGCCGACGCCGCCGAGCTGACCACCGTGTTCGGCCAGGTCGACGCCGTGGCCGCCGGCTGCGCGGAGAAGTACCAGGACGCCCTGGGCGCCTTCGCCACCGTGGACAGCGCGCGGGACATGGACCTGGTGCGGGAGTCCCTGGGCGATGAGCAGCTGACGTTCCTCGGGTACTCGTACGGCACCACGCTCGGCTCGACCTACGCCGAGCTCTTCCCCGAGCGGGTGCGCGCGCTGGTGCTCGACGGAGCGGTCGACCCCGACGCGACCGCGCAGGAGTTCGCCGAGCAGCAGGCGCAGGGCTTCGAGGTGGCCTTCGACACGTTCGCGGCCAACTGCACCGCGTTGCTCGCCGGTTGCCCCATCGGTGCCGACCCGCGGGCCTTCGTCACCGACCTGCTGGCCCAGGCGGCCACGACGCCGGTGCCCAGCAGCCGCGCCGGGGAGACCCGGCAGGCCACCCCCGGGCTCGTGCTCAACGGGATCCGCTCCGCGCTGTACCAGCCCAGCGCCTGGCCGCAGCTGGCCCAGTCGCTGGCCGGGGCCCGGAACGGCGACGCCGCCGGCATCCTCACCCTCGCCGACACCTACACCGGCCGCAACGACGACGGCACCTACACCAACGTGGTCGACGCCAACGTGGCTGTGACCTGCGCCGACACTGGGGAGCAGCTCAGCGCCGACCAGGTGCGCACCGTGCTCGCCGACTGGGGCACGAGGTACCCGCTGTTCGGCGCCGACGCCGCGCTGGGCCTGTACACGTGCACGCCGTGGCAGGCGCCGCGCACGCCGCTGCCCGAGCGGGACGCCACCGGCAGCGCCCCGATCCTGGTGGTCGGCACCCAGGGCGACCCGGTGACCCCGCTGACCGGGGCCCAGGACATGGCCGCGGACCTGGTGAGCGGCGCCCTGCTCACGTGGGCCGGCAACGGGCACACTGCCTATCCGAAGACCGGGTGCGTGACGGCGGCGGTGAACGCCTACCTGATCGAGCTGGTCGTCCCGGCCGAGGGGACCACCTGCCCCGCCGCCTGACCGAACGGAGCCCGATGGCCAGCAGCAAGGACGCCGTCGTCCTGTCCCTCGACGGGCACGAGGTGCGGGTGAGCAGCCCGGAGAAGCCGTACTTCGGTGACCGGGGCGTCCGCAAGATCGACGTCGTCAGCTACTTCGTCTCCGTCGGCGAGGGCATCCTGTTCGCGCTGCGCGACCGGCCGACGACGCTGGAGCGCTGGCCCGGTGGGGTGTTCGAGGGTGCCCGGCTGTCCACCCGGATGGACAGCACCGGCGACGCGTTCTACCAGAAGCGGGTGCCCCGGAACGCCCCCGAGTGGGTGCCGACGGCGCACATCACCTTCCCCAGCGGGCGCACGGCCGACGAGATCGCACCGGACTCGGTCGCCGTCGTCGCCTGGTGCGCCAACCTGGGCACGCTCACGTTCCACCCGTGGCCGGTGAGCAAGGGCGACGTCGAGTCCCCCGACCAGATCCGGATCGACCTGGACCCGCAGCCGGGCACCGACTTCTCCGACGCCGTCCGGGTCGCCCCGCACGTGCGGGAGCTGCTGCACGAGTTCGGCATGGAGGGCTGGCCCAAGACCTCCGGCGGGCGGGGCGTGCACGTCTACGTGCCGATCCTGCCGCGCTGGACCTTCCCCGAGGTGCGCCGGGCGGTGATCGCCTTCGGCCGCGAGCTGGAGCGCCGCATCCCCGACCAGGTGACCATGAACTGGTGGAAGGAGGAGCGCGGCGAGAAGGTCTTCATCGACTACAACCAGATGGCCCGGGACCGCACGATCGCCTCCGCGTACTCCATCCGCGCGACGTCGCACGCCCCGGTCAGCGCCCCCGTCGACTGGGACGAGCTGCCCGACGTCACGCCCTTCGACTTCGACGTGCTCACCATGCCGGCCCGCTTCGCCGCCGTCGGTGACAAGCACGCCGGGCTGGCCGACCACGCCTTCGACCTGACGCCGCTGGTCGAGCTGGCCGACCGGCAGGAGCGCGACCTCGGCCTGGGCGAGCTGCCCTATCCCCCCGACTACCCGAAGATGCCCGGCGAGCCGGTGCGGGTGCAGCCGAGCCGGGCCCGGAAGGTGGCTGCGGAGGACGCGTGAGAACCGGTGGTGCACGCGCCCGGTGGACGGCCGCAGGGCGGTGGGATGCTGCAGCTGTGAACCAGTTCACCGACCCTGCCGGCGTCGCCGCCGCCCTGGAGGCGACCGGCTACCTGCCCGACGAGGGTCTCGCGACGGCGGCGTACCTGGCGCTGGCGCTGCACCGGCCGCTGTTCCTGGAGGGCGAGGCCGGCGTCGGGAAGACCGCGCTGGCCCACGCGCTGGCCGAGGTCACCGGGCGGCCGCTGTACCGGCTGCAGTGCTACGAGGGGCTGGAGGCCAGCTCCGCCCTCTACGACTGGGACTTCGGCCGCCAGCTGCTGCACCTGCGCGCCGCCGAGGCCGCCGGCACCGCCACCGACCCCGCGGCGCTGGAGGCCGGTCTCTACGACCGCCGGTTCCTGCTCGCCCGTCCGCTGCTGCAGGCGCTGGAGGACTCCCCGGCGGTGCTGCTCATCGACGAGGTCGACCGGGCCGACGACGAGTTCGAGGCGTTCCTGCTCGAGGTGCTCAGCGACTTCACCATCACCATCCCGGAGCTGGGCACGGTGCGGGCGCAGACGCCGCCGCTGGTGCTCCTCACCTCCAACCGCACCCGCGAGGTGCACGACGCGCTCAAGCGCCGCTGCCTGTACCACTGGCTCGAGCACCCCGACTTCGCGCGCGAGGTGGCGATCCTGCGCCGCCGGCTGCCCGAGGTCACCGAGACCCTCGCCCGCCAGGTCGCCCGCGCCACCGCCCGGCTGCGCACGCTCGACCTGCTCAAGCCCCCCGGCGTGGCCGAGGCGATGGACTGGGCCGGCGCGCTGCACGCCCTGGGTGCCCGCGAGCTCGACCCCGACACCGCGGCCCGGACGCTGGGCGCGGTGCTGAAGTACCGCGAGGACGGCGACCGGGTGCGCGCCTTCGAACCAGGGGTGCTGTTCGGTGCCGGCTGAGGCTGGCCCCCGCCCGGAGGTCGCGACCGGGCGGGACGTCGTCGTCAGCGTGCTCGGGTTCGCCCGCACCCTCCGGCACGCCGGGACGGCGGCGTCGCCCGACCGGGTCGCCGCGATGCTCTCCGCCGTCGCGCACCTCGACGTGCTCGACCCGGCCGCCGTCTACTGGGCCGGCCGGCTGACCCTGTGCGGCAGCCCCGACGACCTGGGCCGCTACGACGCCGCGTTCACCGCCTGGTTCAGCGGCGAGGTCCCGCGCGCCCGCACGGCGGTCGTCCCCGCGCGGCAGCGGGTGGTGCGCTCGGCGCCGCTGGAGACCGGGTCCGGGTCGCCGGACGGCGAGGAGCCCAGCGACCTGGCGACGCGGGCCAGCGGTGCGGAGCTGCTGCGCCACCGGGACGTCGGCGAGCTCACCGCCGCCGAGCGCGACCAGCTGCGGCGGCTGTTCGCCCTGCTCGCCCCGCCCACCCCGATGCGCCCCTCCCGCCGCCGGCGGCCCGCCCCGCACGGCTCCGTGCACCTCGGGCGCACCGTGCGCGGCGCCCTGCGCGACGGCGGTGAGGTCACCCGGCTGGTGCACCACCGGGCCCGCCCGCGACCGCGCCGGGTGGTGCTGCTGATCGACGTCTCCGGCTCGATGACCCCCTACGCCGACGCACTGCTGCGGTTCGCGCACGCAGCCGTCCGGGCCCGGCCGGCGTCCACCGAGGTGTTCACCATCGGCACCCGGCTGACCCGGGTCACCCGCGAGCTGCGGCTGCGCGACCCCGACCGGGCGCTGGCCGCCGGCGGTCAGGCGATCCCCGACTGGTCCGGCGGCACCCGGATCGGCGAGGTGCTCAAGGCGTTCCTGGACCGGTGGGGGCAGCGGGGCACCGCCCGCGGTGCGGTGGTCGTGGTGTGCAGCGACGGCTGGGAGCGGGGCGGAGCGGAGCTGCTGGGCGAGCAGATGGCCCGGCTCCGGCGGCTGGCCCACGCGGTGGTCTGGGTCAACCCGCACAAGGGCCGGCCCGGCTACGAGCCGCGCGCCGCCGGGATGGTCGCGGCGCTGCCGAGCGTCGACGCCTTCGTGTCCGGGCACAGCCTGGCCGCGTTCGAGGAGCTGGTGGACGTGATCGAGCACGTACCCGCCACCCGGCGACGTCCCGGGCGGCCGCAGCAGGAGGAGACCGGTGCGTGCGGGAGGACCCCGTCCTCCTCATCCCTCGCGAGCTCGGGACGAGCCTCTGGACGGCGCCAGAGAGGATCAGTCGGATGAGGGACGTCCTGGAGGACCTGCTCGGCTGGTGGCAGGCCGGGGAGACCGTCGGGGTGGGCACCGTCGTGGGCACCTGGCGCTCGGCCCCCCGTCCGCCGGGCGCGGCGATGCTGGTCGGCCCGGGCGGGACGGCGGTGGGCAGCGTCTCCGGCGGCTGCGTCGAGGGTGCGGTCTACGCCGAGGCCACCGACGTGGTCACCACCGGCGAGCCCGCGCTGCAGCGCTACGGCGTGAGCGACGACGACGCCTTCGCCGTGGGCCTGACCTGCGGCGGGATCCTGGACGTGTACGTGGAGGCGGTGTCCCGGGAGTCCTTCCCCGAGCTCGGCGAGGTGGCCGCCTCGGTCGCCGCGCACGAGCCGGTCGCCGTCGTCACCTGCGTGCGCGGCCCGGCCGGCCGGCTCGGCAACCGGCTGGTGCTGTGGCCGGACCGGACATCGGGGTCGCTGGGCAGCGCGCGGCTGGACGACGCCGTGGCCGACGACGCCCGGGGCATGCTCGCCGCCGGCCGCACCGCCACGCTGACCCACGGCTCCGACGGCGAGCGGCGCGGCGACGAGCTCACCCTGTTCGTCTCCTCCTACGCCCCGCCGGCCCGGATGATCGTGTTCGGCGCCATCGACTTCGCCGCCGCGGTCGCCCGGGTCGGGTCCTTCCTCGGCCACCGGGTGACCGTCTGCGACGCCCGGCCGGTGTTCGCCACCACGCGCCGCTTCCCCGACGCCGACGAGGTGGTCGTGGACTGGCCGCACCGCTACCTGGCCGCCGAGGCCGACGCCGGCCGGATCGACGAGCGCACCGTGCTGTGCGTGCTCACCCACGACCCGCGCTTCGACGTCCCGCTGCTGGAGGTCGCGCTGCGGATGCCGGTCGCCTACGTCGGCGCGATGGGCTCCCGGCGCACCCACCACGAGCGGCTGGACCGGCTGCGCGAGGCCGGGCTGACCGAGGCCGAACTGGCCCGGCTGTCCTCCCCGATCGGCCTGGACCTGGGCGCCCGCACACCGGAGGAGACCGCGATCTCCATCGCCGCGGAGATCATCGCCGGCCGCTGGGGCGGGTCCGGCGAGCGGCTGACCGGCACCGACGGCCCCGTCCACCGCACCGCCGACAGGTGACGGTGGCCCCACCGGCAGCGGCGCCCCGGAGTAGTTCACTGCTAAGGGAATCGGGGATAGGGTGGCGCGACGAGGTCGCCCGCCGCCGTCCCGTCGCCCGTGCCGCACGGGCCGACCCAGGGCGTCGCCGACCTCGGCCGGCAGTGGGCGCTCCGCGGCCGGCGCACCCCGACGACGGCGTCGGCGTCGTCCTGACCGCAGCCTGATCGATCCGCCTCACCCCCTGGAGATCGCCATGCCCGCACCGATCGAGGTCCGCAAGGTCCCCCTGCACAACGTCAGCGACGCCTCCGAGCTCGCCGCGCTGATCGACTCCGGCGTGATGGACGCCGACCGGGTCGTCGCCGTCATCGGCAAGACCGAGGGCAACGGCGGCGTCAACGACTACACCCGGATCATCGCCGACCGCGCGTTCCGCGAGGTGCTGCTGGCGAAGGGCAGCCGGTCGGCCGAGGAGGTCGGGCAGATCCCGATCGTGTGGTCCGGCGGTACGGACGGCGTGATCAGCCCGCACGCGACGATCTTCGCGACCCTGCCCGAGGACTCGGTCGAGAAGACCGACGAGCCGCGGCTGACCGTGGGCTTCGCGATGAGCGAGACGCTGCTGCCCGAGGACATCGGCCGGCTCACCATGGTCGAGAAGGTCGCCGAGGGGGTGCGGCGGGCGATGGCCGAGGCGGGCATCACCGACCCCGCCGACGTCCACTACGTGCAGACCAAGACGCCGCTGCTCACCATCGAGACGATCCGCGACGCGCACTCCCGCGGCCAGGAGACCTACTACGACGAGCCGCACGGCTCGATGGACCTCTCCAACGGGACGACGGCGCTGGGCATCGCGCTGGCGCTCGGGGAGATCGAGATGCCGGAGCAGAAGCAGGTCATGCGCGACTTCTCGCTGTTCAGCGCGGTCGCCTCCTGCTCCTCGGGCGTGGAGCTGGACCGGGCGCAGATCATCGTCGTCGGCAACGCCCGCGGCCACGGCGGCGCCTACCGGATCGGCCACTCGGTCATGACCGACGCGCTGGACTCCGACGGCATCTGGACCGCCATCCGCAACGCCGGGCTGGACCTGCCCGAGCGGCCGCGCACCAGCGACCTGGGCGACGCGCTGGTCAACGTCTTCCTCAAGTGCGAGGCCGACCCGACCGGCTACGTGCGCGGCCGGCGCAACGCGATGCTGGACGACTCCGACGTCTTCTGGCACCGGCAGATCAAGGCCACCGTGGGCGGCGTGGCCGCGGCGGTCACCGGCGACCCGGCCGTGTTCGTGTCGGTGGCCGCGGTGCACCAGGGCCCCTCCGGCGGCGGTCCGGTGGCCGCGATCATCAAGGCCTGACACCCGCGCACGTCCAGCGGCGCCGGCCGGCCGGACCCGACTGCACGGCACACCCCTGCAGCCGGGTCCGACCCCGCCCGCACCGCGTCCAGCGGCTGGCCGGCGGGCGGTGTCGCCGGCCCCCGCGGCGGCGGGACGGGGCCGGGCAGCGCGTCCGGCGCGACGGCGTCGCGGGTCGCCCGCCCGTGCCCCGGTTACGTGCTCGCAAAACCGAGAAGATTTAGCACTGAGCTACTTCCCCCGGTCCGTGATCCGTGGCACCTTCCGGATGCGGCGATCGACGCGCCGGAGGACGCCCGGGACCCTCCTGCGGCGAGTTCCGGACCCAGCGGTGTCGAGTCCTGTGCCGCACCTGTCGAGGAGGACCTGTGGCGTTGGGATTGGGCTGGAAGCTCTACGAGGGCGGGAAGACACCGCCGGTGGACGGCGCGGTCGCGCCGGACGAGCGGCTGTCGTGGCCGCGCACCATCGGCATCGGCGCCCAGCACGTCGTCTCGATGTTCGGCGCGACGTTCGTGTTCCCGCTGATCATGGGCCTGGACGCGAACCTGGCGATCATGATGAGCGGCGTCGCCACGATCATCTTCCTGCTGGTCGTGCAGGGGAAGGTGCCCAGCTACCTGGGCACCAGCGCCGCCTTCGTCGGCGGCGTCGTGGCCATCCGGGCCAGCGGGGGCGACTCCGGTGACGTGCTGGGCGCGATCCTGGTCTCCGGGGTGGTGCTGGCGCTGGTCGGCCTCTTGATCAGCGCCCTCGGCCCCCGGATGGTCAACGCCGTGCTCCCCCCGGCGGTCACCGGTGCCGTCGTCCTGATCATCGGCTTCAACCTGGCACCGGTGGTGGCGAACACCTACTGGCCCCAGGACCAGTGGGTCGGGCTGGCCACCATGGCCTTCGTCATCGTCGCCGCGCTGCTGCTGCGCGGGTTCTGGGCCCGGATCTCGATCCTGCTGGGCCTGGTCTTCGGGTACCTGCTGTCCGCGCTGCTGGATGCCACGGCCGGGCCGATCACCTCGGTCCTCGGCGGCGCCACGGAGGCCACCACCCACGACCGGCTGGACCTCTCCGGGGTCGGCGCGGCGGACTGGATCGGCCTGCCGACCTTCACCGCCCCGACGTTCTCGGTGAACTTCAGCCTGCTGGTGCTGCCGGCGGTCATCGCCCTGGTCGCGGAGAACGCCGGCCACGTCAAGGCGGTCGCGGCGATGACCAAGCGGGACCTGGACCCGGTGATGGGCCGGGCGGTCTTCGCCGACGGTCTGGCCACCGTCGTCGCCACCTCGGTCGGCGGCTCCCCGACGACCACCTACGCGGAGAACATCGGCGTCATGGCCGCCACCCGGATCTACTCGACCGCGGCGTACTACGTCGCGGCCGTCGTCGCGCTCCTGCTGGGTCTGTGCCCGAAGTTCGGTGCACTGGTCAACGCCGTCCCCGGCGGCGTCCTCGGCGGGATCACCGTGATCCTCTACGGGATGATCGGCCTGCTCGGCGTCAAGATCTGGAAGGAGAACCGGGTCGACTTCGCCAACCCGATCAACCTGGTACCGCTGGCCGCCGGGATCATCATCGGCATCGGCAACGTGCAACTGGTGTTCAGCGAGAACTACTCGCTCGGCGGCATCGCGCTGGGGTCGATCGTGGCGGTCGCCGGCTGGCACCTGGCCCGGGTCCTGGCCCCCGCCGAGATGCGCACCGCCCTGCTGGCCGAGGCCGGGCCCTACGGCAGCAGCGAGCCGCTGGCCGACCAGTTCGGCCGGCAGGACACCCCGGACCCCTCCTCGCTCGACCAGGTCGGCCGGCCGGGCACGACCGGTGAGGGCACGGTCGGCAGGTGAAGCCGGCCCCGTTCAGCTACGCCGACCCCCGCAGCCTCGACGAGGCCCTCGCGGTCCTGTCCGAGGAGGGCGAGGGCGCCAAGGTGCTGGCGGGTGGCCAGTCGCTGCTACCGCTGCTGAACATGCGGCTCGCCGCCCCCACCACGCTCGTCGACATCAACCGGGTCCCCGGGCTCGACCGGATCGAGGCCGGGGGGTCCGGGGTCCGGGTGGGCGCCCTGGTGCGGCACGCCGCCCTGCTGCGGTCGGCCGAGGCGGCCGCCGTCCAGCCGCTGCTGGCCCGGGCGACGGCGAACGTCGCGCACCCGGCCATCCGCAACCGCGGGACGACGGTCGGCTCGATCGCCCATGCCGACCCCTCCGGTGAGATGACCGCCGTGCTCGCGCTCACCGGCGGCTCGGTCACCGTCGCCACCCCCGACGGGTCCTCGTCGGTGGACTGGGCGGACTTCTTCCTCGGCCCGCTGGAGACCTCGGTGCACGGTGCGGCCGTGGTGACCTCGGCGTTCTTCCCCGCGCTGGCGCCCCGTTCGGGCACCGCGTTCGCCGAGGTGGCCCGGCGCAAGGGCGACTACGCCGTCTGCGGGACCGGCGTCGTCGTGACGCTGGACGAGGACCGCCGGGTGGCGGCCGCCCGGGTCGCCCACATCTCCGTCGGGCTCGTCCCCGAGGTGCACGACCTGACCGACGCCGTGGCCGGCCGCCCGGTGGACACCGCCGACTGGGCCGCCGCCGGGGCGATGGCCCAGGGGCTGGTCGACCCGGACGGCGACCTGCACGCCAGCGCCGACTACCGCCGGCTGCTGGTCGGCGCCCTCACCGCACGCACCCTGGCCTCCGCGGCGGCCGAGGCGCTGGAGCGCACGCCGTGAGACCCGTCCCGGGTCGGGCACGGCCCGCACTCCCCACCGCACCGCCCGAGCAACCAGGAGACCGGCCATGAGCACCACCACCGAGCGGACCGTCACGGTGACGGTGAACGGGGTCCCCCAGCAGGTCAGCGTCCCGGTCCGGCGGCTGCTGTCCGACGCGCTGCGCTCCGACCTCGGCCTGACCGGCACCCACACCGGCTGCGAGCACGGGGTCTGCGGCTCCTGCACCGTGCTGGTCGACGGCGAGCCGGTGCGGTCGTGCCTGGTGCTCGCCGTCCAGGTCGACGGGGCCTCGGTGACCACGGTCGAGGGGCTGAGCCGGTCCGACCACTCCGGCGGGCAGGTGCTGCACCCGATCCAGGAAGCGTTCCGCGAGTGCCACGCCCTGCAGTGCGGCTTCTGCACGCCGGGCTTCCTGACCACCATCGCCGCCGGCCTGGACGCCCGCGACCCCGCGGTGCCGATCACCGACGACGAGGTCGAGGAGCTGATCGGCGGCAACCTCTGCCGCTGCACCGGCTACGCCAACATCAGGAAGGCCTGCCGGCACGCCGCCGAGCAGCTGCGCACCCGGGCAGAAGTGGCCACTTCTGCCCCTCGCGACGGGGGGACGACCCGGTGACGACGAAGCTGTTCGGGGAGCCGGTGCGCCGGCGCGAGGACGCCCGGCTGATCATCGGGGCGGGCCGCTACCTCGACGACATCGGCGCCGGCGCCTACGCCGCGGCGTTCGTCCGCAGCCCGTACGCGCACGCCCGCGTGGTCGACATCGACGTCACGCCCGCGCTCGACGTCGACGGGCTGCTGGCGATCTACACCTACGAGGACCTCACCGGCCCGATGGCCGAGCCGCTGCCGGTGCTCATCCCGCACCCGCAGCTCACCTCCGCCCGCACCGGCTACACCCTCGTCCGCGACGTCGCCCACCACGTCGGCGAGGCCGTGGTCATGGTGGTCGCCGTCGACCGGTACGTCGCCGAGGACGCCGCCGCCCTGATCGCGATCACCTGGGACGAGCTCCCCGTGGTGGTCGGCGTCGACGCGGCAGAGGCAGCGGTGCACGCCGTCCACCCCGACGTCCCGGACAACGTGGCCGCCCGGCACCACCAGGAGACCGGGGACGTCGAGGCCGCGCTGGCGGCGTCGGCGCACACGCTGAGCTTCACCCAGTACATCGAGCGCATCGCGTCGATGCCGATGGAGGGCAAGGGCGTGCACGCCCGCTGGGACGCCGACGACTCCGCGCTGCGGGTCCACTCGAGCACCCAGGCCTCCACCTCGGTGCGGGCGGCGATCGCGGCGAAGCTGGAGCTGTCGCTGGAGAAGGTCGAGGTCGTCGCACCCGACGTCGGCGGCGGGTTCGGGGTCAAGATCGTGCACCCGTGGCCGGAGGAGCTGCTGGTGCCGATGGCGGCCATGAAGCTGGGCCACGAGGTGAAGTGGGTCGAGGACCGGCGGGAGCACTTCATCTCCAGCGCCCACGAGCGGCAGCAGCGCCAGGAGATCTCCGTCGGGTACGACGACGACGGGCGGATCACCGCCCTCGACGTCCTGGTCTGGCACGACAACGGGGCGTACACGAACTACGGGATCATCGTCCCGATCAACACCGCGACCCAGTTGTGCGGGCCCTACGACATCCCGGTCTACCGGGCGCGGGTGAACAGCGTCTACACCAACACCGTGCTGGTGACCCCGTACCGCGGGGCCGGCCGGCCGCAGGGCACGTTCGCGATGGAACGCACGATGGACCGGATCGCCCAGGAGCGCGGCCTCGACCGGCTCGAGGTGCGGCGGCGCAACCTGATCCAGAACGACCAGTTCCCCTACGACTGGGGCCTGACGTTCCAGGACGGCCGGCCGCTGGTCTACGACTCCGGCAACTACCCCGGCCTGGTGGACAAGCTCGAGGCGCTGGTCGACTGGCCCGGCATCGAGGCCCGGCGGGCCGAGGCCGCCGTCCGGGGAAGCTGCTGGGCGCCGGCATGGCGATGTACGTGGAGGGCACCGGGCCGGGCCCCTACGAGGGCGCGCACGTGGAGGTGCTGGGCAGCGGCAAGGTCCTGGTGTCCACCGGGCTCACCTCGCAGGGCCAGGGCCACGAGACGGTGTTCGCCCAGCTGGCCGCCGCCGAGCTCGGGGTGCCCCTGGAGGACGTCGAGGTGACCACCGGCGACACCCGGCGGTTCGGGTACGCCGTGGGCACGTTCGCCTCCCGGGCCGCGGTGGTGAGCGGCAACGCGGTCGCCCTGGCGGCCAAGGGGGTGCGGGAGAAGGCGCTGCGCATCGCCGCGGAGCTGCTGGAGGCCGATCCCGGCGACCTGGAGATCGACGAGGGGCTGGTCCAGGTCAAGGGGACGCCGGGTGCGGCGATACCGCTCCGCACGGTCGCCGTGCTGTCCAACCCGCTGCGGTACGCCTTCGACGAGGCGGCTCGGCAGGCCACCCAGTTCGTCGGGCCGGGCGACGACTCCACGCCGCCGATCGCGGCCGGGGACTCCCCCGGCCTGGAGTGCACCGACTACTACTCCCCGCTGCGCTCGACGTTCGCCGCCGGCGCGCATGCGGCCGTGGTGGAGATCGACCCGGCGACCTGGGAGATCGACGTCGTCTCCTACGCCGTGGTGCACGACTGCGGCAACGTGGTGAACCCGATGATCGTGGAGGGCCAGGTGCACGGCGGGGTGGCCCAGGGCGTGGGTGGCGCGCTGTACGAGCGGATGGCCTACGACCGCGACGGGCAGCTGCAGAACGCCTCGTTCATGGACTTCCTCATGCCCTACGCCAGCGAGGTGCCGGCGGTCGGCATCGACCACCAGGAGACGCCGTCGCCGCTGAACCCGCTGGGGATCAAGGGGGCCGGCGAGGCCGGGGTGATCCCCGGCTCGGCCGCGATCGCCTCGGCCGTCGAGGACGCCGTGGGCCGGCGGATCGCGGCGATGCCGATCAGCCCCACCGAGCTGTACGACCTGATGCGCTCCGACGGCGAACAGGTGCCCCGCCTCCCCTCTTCGACAGGAGTCCCCGCGTGAACCTCGACGGCAGTGCGACGCTCACGGGCTCACCGGAGGACGTGTGGTCGGTGATCACCGACCCGGCCGTGCTGGCCCGCACCATCCCCGGCTGCCTCTCCCTGGACCAGGTGGGCGAGGACAGCTACACGATGACCGTCTCGGCGGGGGTGGGCGCCATCCGGGGCACCTACGCCGGCGAGGTGCGGCTGGCGGAGATGCAGCGGCCCACGTCCTACGTCATGCACGCCAGCGGGTCCGGGGGTCCGGGCTCGGTGCGGGCGACGGTGCAGATCCGGCTGGCCCCCGCCGGCGAGGGCACCGAGCTGACCTGGTCGGCGGACGCCGTCGTCGGCGGCGCGGTCGCCGGGGTCGGCCAGCGGATGATCTCCGGGGTCGCCAAGCGGATGGCCGGGCAGTTCTTCGCAGCGATCGACGGCGAGCTCACGAACCCGGGCCAGGCGGCCGATGCGGAGACGGCGTCGGCGGTGCAGAGCGCGGCGTCGGTCTCGTCGACCAGCGTCGAGGGGCAGTCCACGCCGTCGGCCCAGCAGGCGCCGTCCCAGCCCGCACCGGCCGCTCGCCCTGCGCCGTCCGGACAGCCGGTGGCAGCCGCGGGTGGGTGGGTGCCCGGCGAGGCGAGGCCGCTGCTGGTCGGCGTGGCCGGCGGCGGGCTGCTGACCCTCCTCGGGGTGTGGGTGGGCTCCCGCCTCGGTCGCGGCCGGTGACCTGCACCGGTGCGGCCGCGCTCCCCGCGGCTGCACCGGGCCGGCGTCTCCCCTCACCACTTCCCCCCGAAGTATCTCAACGCTAAGGTAACCGCCATGGGGACACCTGCCCGAGAACGTCAGATCCGCATCGGCATCGACACCGGCGGCACGTTCACCGACGTCGTCGCCGTGGACGAGGAGACCGGCCGGACGGCCACGACCAAGACGCCCTCGACCCCGGCCGACCCGGCCGAGGGGTTCCTCACCGGGGTCCGCAAGGTGCTGGACCTGCTCGGGCTGGACGGCTCGAGCGTCACCGCGGTCAGCCACGGGACGACGGTGGCCACCAACCAGCTGCTGGAGGGCAAGCTGGACCGGATCGGCTTCATCACCACCGAGGGCTACGAGTCGGTGCTGGAGATCGCCCGCCAGTCGGTGCCCGACGGCTACGGCAACAGCTACTTCTGGGTCAAGCCGCCGCGGATCGTCCCGGCCGACCTGGTGCGCACGGTGCGCGGCCGGCTCGACGTCACCGGCGCCGAGGTGCGCCCGTTCTCCCGCGAGGACGCCGTCGCCGCCGCCCGGTTCTTCGCCGACGCCGGCATCACCACCATCGGCGTCTGCTTCCTGCACTCCTACGCCGACGACACCCACGAGCGCGCGGTGCTCGAGGTGCTGCGCGAGGAGTGCCCGGGCGCGGTGGTGTCGATCTCCAGCGAGGTGCTGCGCGAGTACCGCGAGTACGAGCGGTCGGTGACCACGCTGGTCGACGCCGCGGTCAAGCCGAAGGTCGGCGCCTACGTGCGCAACATCCGCCGCCGGCTGGACGAGATCGCCCCCGGCGTCCCGTTCTACGTGATGAAGAGCAACGGCGGCGTGCTGAGCGCCGCCGAGGTGGTCAACCAGCCGATCACCACGATGCTCTCCGGCCCGGCCGCGGGCGCCCTCGGCGCCGCGCTGATCGCCGGCACGGCCGGCTTCGACCGGGTGCTCACCTGCGATGGCGGGGGCACCTCCACCGACGTGACCGTGGTGATCGACGGCGAGCCGACGCTGACCACCGAGGGCTCGGTCGGCGACTACCCGTCCAAGATCCCGATGATCGACGTCGTCACTGTGGGTGCGGGCGGTGGCTCGATCGCCTGGCTCTCCCCCGAGGGCGCGCTCAAGGTCGGCCCCAAGTCCGCCGGCGCCGACCCGGGCCCGATCTGCTACGGCAACGGCGGCGAGCAGCCCACGGTCACCGATGCCCACGTCGTCCTCGGCCGGATCCCCCCGCACCTGCTGGGCGGGGAGATCCCGCTGTCGGTGGACGCCGCCCGGGCCGGGCTGGAGCGGCTGGGCGGGGAGCTCGGCATGGGCGTCGAGCAGCTGGCCACCGGCATCCTGGAGATCTCCGCCTGGAACCAGGCCAACGCGCTGCGCCAGGTCACGGTCGCCCGCGGGCTCGACGTCCGCGACTTCACGCTCACCACCTTCGGCGGCTCCGGTTCGCTGCTGGCCTGCCGGCTGATGGACGTGCTCGGCCTGCCCCGCACGCTGGTGCCGCCGAACCCGGGCAACGTGAGCGCCTTCGGGCTGCTGACCGTCGACGTCCGCAACGACTACGTGCAGACGATGGTGTCCCGGCACGCCGACCTCTCCCCCGCCGACGTCACGGCCGGCTACGCCGCCCTGGAGGGCCGGGCCGCCGCCGCGCTGGACGAGGAGGGCTTCGGCCGCGACCAGCAGCGCATGCAGCGCACCGCCGACCTGCGCTACGTCGGGCAGGCCTTCGAGGTGCGCGTGCCGGTCGCGGACGGCGAGCTGGACGGCGACGGGGGCCGGGCCGCGCTGGACGCCGTCGCCACCGCCTTCCACGCCGCGCACCGCCAGCTCTACGGCTACGACTTCGCCGCGGACCCCCGCCAGGCGGTGGAGTGGGTGAACCTGCGGGTCAGCGGGATCGGGCCGATCCGCCGTCCGGAGATCGTCGAGCCGGCGGCCTCCGACCAGGACGCGCGTCGGGGCTCCCGCTCGGTGTTCTTCGACGAGTGGGTCGAGGCGCCGCTGCACTGGCGGCCCGACCTCTCCCCCGGCGACGTGGTCACCGGCCCGGCGATCATCGAGGAGTTCGGCTCCACCGTCCCGGTGCACCCCGGCTTCGCCGCCACCGTCGACCGCTTCGGCAACCTGCTGCTCACGAAGGAGACCGCCCGGTGAACCACCACGATGGCCATTCTGGCGGCTCGGACGCCGCCGACCCGGTGCTGGTGGAGATCGTCGCCGGCACGCTGGCGGCGATCGAGAAGGAGGTGGAGACGTCGATCGGGCGCACCTCCCGCTCGCCGATGATCCGGGACGCGCACGACTTCCGGGCCGGCATCCACGACCGGCAGCTGCGCAAGCTCACCGGGCGGTCCTACTCCGCCCTCGTGCACCCGGTGGTGCGCGACCACCCGATCGGCACGATGAACCCCGGCGACGTCTTCTTCCACAACGACGTCTACCTGTCCGAGGGCGGGATCGGCCACCTGCCCGACCTGTGCGTGACGGTGCCGGTGTTCGCCGACGTCGAGGGCGCACCCACCGTGGTGGCCTTCATCCAGGCGTTCGGCCACCACGACGACATCGGCGGCGCGGTACCGGGCTCCATGCCGTCCGCGGCAACCAGCGTGTTCGAGGAGGGCCTGATGGTCCCCCCGATCAAGCTCTGGGACCGCGGCGTCCGCAACGACGCAGCGCTGACGATCATGACCCGCAACTCGCGGATGCCCGACTCGCTCGCCGCCGACCTGGACGCCGAGTGCTCGGCCTGCCTGGCCGGGGCACGCCGGCTCGGTGAGCTGTTCGACCGGTACGGCGTCGCGGCGGTCGAGGCCAGCTTCGAGTCGATCCTGTCCAGCTCCACCGAGGTGTACCGGCGGGAGATCCTGTCCCAGATCCCGGACGGCTCCTACGTCTGGGAGGACTACGCCGAGCACGACGGCGTGGACGAGCCCCAGCTGCACCGGCAGCGGATCACGCTGACCATGGACTCGACCGAGGACGTCCCGCTGGTCATCGACTTCACCGGCACCGGCCCGCAGGCCAAGGGCCCGATCAACCACTGCGGCGACTACGCCGACGGGAACTTCCTGAAGAAGTGGCTCGCGCCGATCCTGCGCAACCTGGCCGTGTCACCGGAGCGGATGGCCCAGCTGGACGTCAACGAGGGCGTCGTCCCGCTGATCGAGATGCGCTTCCCGGAGAAGGGCACGCTGCTCACCCCGATCTTCCCGGCGCCCACCAACGCCCGGACGTTCGTCATCCTCCGGCTGCTCGGCGTACTGGCCGGGGTGCTGGCCAAGGCCACCGGCGGCCGGATGCCCGCCGACCAGGAGACGATCCGGTACACCGGCGTCTACGGCACCGACGCCGGCGGCGAGCCCTACCTGATGCGCGAGGTGCTCGGCGGCGGCTCCGGTGGGCGGTACTACGCCGACGGCGAGGACACCATCCACGTCGTCCCGGACTCCCGCAACCTGCCCACCGAGTTCACCGAGTCCCGCTTCCCGCTGCGGATCGAGCGGCTGGGCCTGGCGGTGGACTCCGGCGGGCCGGGCCGGTACCGCGGTGGCTGCGGCTACGAGAAGGACATCCGGGTGCTCCGCGACGCGCACTTCATGTCCATCGCCGACCGGTCGATCCTGTCCTGCTGGGGCGTCAAGGGCGGCAAGGCCGGCCGGCCGTTCTCCATCACCGTCGACCCGGGCGGGCCCGACGAGCACGAGGTCGACGCGCTGGCCGACGCCGAGCCGCTGGAGGCCGGCACCGTGGTCCGGGTCCGGACGACCGGTGGCGGTGGCTGGGGCGACCCGCTGGAGCGCCCGGTCGCCGAGGTGCTCCGGGACATCGCCTGGCACAAGGTCAGCGTCGCCGGAGCCCGCCGGGACTACGGCGTCGTGGTGCTCGGGGACGGGTCGGTCGACCAGGACGCCACGGACCGGCTGCGGGCGGAGATCCGGGACGGCAGGGACGACGTCGAACCGTTCTTCGACCGCGGCCCCGGCTACGCGCTGCTCTCCGGCGGCGCAGCGGCCAACGAACTCGACTTCCTCTGACCGGGCCGGGAGCGGCGGTCGCGCACGGCGCTCCCCCGGCGGGCAGCCGATGATCGTCGTCACCGCCGCCGGGGGCCGCACGGGTCTGGCCGTGGTCGGGGCGCTGCGCGCCCGGGGCCACGCCGTGCGCGCCCTCGTGTCCTCCCCGCGCGCCTCGGCAGCGCTGGAGGCGCTCGGGGCGGAGGTGGTGCAGGCCGACCTCGCCGCCGCCGGCTCCCTGCCGTCGCGGTTGGCCGGGGCGCAGGCCGTCCACCTGGTCTGGCCCAACTTCGACCCGCGGGAGCGCCAGGGCGCCGTCGCGTTCCTCGCCGCCGCCCGACGGGCCGGCGTCGGCCGGCTCGTCTACCACTCCGTCCTGCACCCGCAGGCGCGGGCCATGCCGCACCACGCCGCCAAGGACCAGGTCGAGGAGGCCGTCGTGGCCGGCGGTCTGCCCTGGCGGATCCTGCGGCCCTGCGCCTACGCCGACAACCTCGACGCGGGCCTCTCCGACGTCGCGGTCACCGGGCGCTTCCCGAGCCACTGGGGCCTCATCCGCGGGCAGTCGCTGGTCGACCTCCGCGACGTCGCCGACGCGGCCGCCGTGCTGCTCACCGAGGACGGCCTCGACGGCGGCACGTTCGAGGTGGCCGGTCCGGAGCCGCTGACCGCCCCGGCGATCGCCGCCGTGCTCACGCGACGGCTGGGCAGCGAGGTCACCGCGGTGGACGTCGTCCCCGACCGGCCGGCGCCCCCGGTCGCCGAGTACGCCGCCCACTGCCGCCGGCTGATGTTCGACTGGTACCGGCAGCACGGGTTCACCGGCAGCCCCTGGGCCCTCGAGGCGCTGCTGGGCCGGCCGGCCCGGACCCTGGCCGAGCACCTCGCCGACCAGCCGGTCACCCGGTGACACGCCCGCGGACCGGGGAGGACCACCGCACCACGTCATTAGCATGACCGCCATGGCGCAGGCGGACGCGGACGCGGTGGACCTGATCCTGGAGCAGTGGGGGCGGGAGCGGCCGGACCTCGACTGCTCCCCCATGGGCGTCATCGCCCGGGTCACCCAGGCGCAGCGCGAGGTCTTCCTCGCCCAGCGCATCACCTTCGCCCGCCACGGGCTCGACGCGGCGGCCTTCGACGTCCTGGCGGCGCTGCGCCGCGCGGGACGGCCCTACCAGCTCACCCCGACGGCGCTCATGCGCACGGCCCTGGTCACCTCCGGGGCGATCACGCAGCGGCTGGACCGGCTCGAGGAGAAGGAGTTCATCTCCCGCGAGCCCAGCGAGGACGACGGCCGCGCGGTCCTCGTCACCCTGACCGAGCTGGGTGGGCTGGCCTTGGACGCGGCGCTGCCCGACCACCTGGAGACCGAGCGCAGGCTCCTCTCCGGCCTCACCACCGAGGACCAGCAGCAGCTCGCCGACCTGCTGCGCCGCCTGCTCATCACCCTGGGCCGCACCCCGCCGACGCCCTGAGCCGGTCGGTGTCCACGGGGGCCCGCACCGGGAACCTCAGCGCTAAGGTGTCCCGGCCGACCGTCTCCGGACCCGGCGCCGCCGACCGACCAGGGAAGCCCACGATGACCTCAGCCCATGACGACCTGTGCACCCGGCCAGCGACCGAGCTGGCCGCCCTCCTCCGCGACAGGCAGGTGTCCGCGCGTGAGCTGGTGGACGCCCACCTCGACCGGATCGAGCAGCTGAACCCCGCCCTCAACGCGATCGTGACGCTCGACGCGGAGGGCGCCCGGGCGGCAGCCGACGCCGCCGACGCCGCACTCGCCACCGGCGAGGACATCGGCCCGCTGCACGGCCTGCCCGTGGCCCACAAGGACACCCACGTGACCGGCGGGATGCGCACCACGTGGGGCTCGCCGCTGCACGCGGACACCGTGCCCGCCGAGGACGAGCTCGTCGTCGCCCGGCTCAGGGCCGCCGGTGCGATCCGGGTCGGGAAGACCAACGTCCCCGAGTTCGCGGCCGGCTCGCACACCTTCAACACCCTCTTCGGCGCGACGCACAACCCCTACCGGCACGGCCTCTCCGCCGGCGGCTCCTCCGGCGGGGCGGCGGCCGCGCTGGCCGCCGGGCTGGTGCCCCTCGCCGAGGGCGGGGACATGGGCGGGTCGCTGCGCAACCCGGCGGCCTTCTGCAACGTCGTGGGGCTGCGGCCCACGCCCGGCCGGGTGCCCTCCCACCCCGCGCCGGTCGGGTGGTCCCAGCTGCAGGTGCAGGGCCCGCTGGGCCGCACCGTGGCCGACGTGGCGCTGCAGCTGTCCGTCCTCGCCGGCCCCGACCCGCGGGTCCCGATCGCGCTGACCGACGACGGGGCCCCCTTCGCGGCGGCGCTGCCGGAGCGCCTGGACGGCCTGCGGGTGGGCTGGGCGCCGGACCTGGGCGGCCGCATCCCGGTCGACCCGGCGATCGTCGACGTCCTCGGCCGGTCGGTCCGGGTGTTCGAGGAGCTCGGCGCCCGGGTTGACGAGGCGTGCCCCGACCTCACCGACGCCCAGCAGGTGTTCGAGGTGCTGCGCAGCTGGCAGTTCGAGGCCACATTCGGCGAGCGGGTGCGCAGCACGCCGGAGGCGTTCAAGGAGTCGATCCGCTGGAACGTCGAGGTCGGTGCGCGGCTGACCGGCGCCGACGTGGGCCGCGCCGAGCTCGCCCACACCAGGCTGTACGAGCGCGTCGTGGCCTGGTTCGACCAGTACGACGTCCTCCTCGCACCCACCACGCAGGTGCTGCCCTTCCCGGTCGGGATCGAGTACCCGACCGAGGTCGCCGGCGTTCCCCAGGACGACTACCTGGGGTGGATGCGCTCCTGCACGATCATCACCCCGACCGGCTGCCCGGCGCTGTCGGTGCCCGGCGGCTTCACCCCGGACGGCCTGCCCGTGGGCCTGCAGATCATCGGCCCGCCCCGGGGCGACCGCCGGGTGCTGGAGGTCGGGCACGCGTTCGAGCAGGCCACCGGCCACGGGCGGCGGCGCCCTTCGCTGGGCTGAGCCGGTACCGGCGTCGGCGGATCGAGCGGGAGAGCGGCTCGCCGCCGTCCCGCTCAGGCGTTCGAGGGCTGCCCGCCCGGGCGGGTGGGCCGGGCCACCGGCGTCGGCCAGGTCGATCGGGACCACCCCGGAGGAGGCGGTCACGGCGAGCGGGGTCGTGCGGCCGTGACCGGTACGGAGGCGTCCGGCCGCGGCCACCGCGGCGGCCGCTCCCGAGAGGGGCCAGCACCCCGCGGGCGCGACGCGTGCGGCAGTGCCGGCCGGGTCAGCCCCTCGCGCTCGCCCTGACCGCCGGTCCGCCCGGCGGCGAGGGCGACGGTGCCGCTGCCGTCGCACCACCGGCGCGGGCGCTCCGCGCGATCACCGCACGGCCGACCGGCGGGGCAGGCTGCCCGACCGGCTCACCCGCGCGGGTGAGCCGGCACCGCACAGGCGCCTCCCAGGCTCGCCCTGCGGGCACCCGGTGTCGTTGAGGACCTGTCGGGGTCGAGGAGACGGAGGTGCGGGCGATGCGGGTGGCCATCCTGGTGTACGGCGTGCTCTACGTCGTCTTCGAGGTCGTCGGGTACCAGCTGGAGCAGGTCAGCTGGCCGGCGATCACCCCGCTGGACGTCGCGACCGCGCTGACCAACGCCTTCCTCACCGTGGCCGTGCTGGTGGGGGTGCTCGTGGGGATCGACGTCCTGGGCCACCGCTGGCGCCGGCAGCTGCAGCTGAAGCGGCTGGAGGAGGCCCGGCTGGCCACCGCTGGGTGGGCCGACCCGGGCACCCTCGACGTCCGGTCCTGGCGCGCCGAGCCGCTGACCCCGCAGCTCGCCCTGCCGGCGGCACCCAGCCGGCGACGACGGCGCAGCGAGGGCGAGGACGCCTACGCCGACAACGCACGTGCCGACAACGCCCACGCCCGGTCGGCGAGCCCTCCCGGCCGCCTGCTCTGAGCTCCGCACGGTCCTCGTGGACCGCGACATTCCCGGATCATGTGAACTCTTTGCGCCCCGACCACCCACGGAGGGCCCGGAGCAGCTAGGGTCGTCGGTGTCGGGAAGGCCCTGCGCACTGGCAGGACCCCGACGAACAGCCTCAGCTAGGAGCGCGCAATGCCCGAAGGAACAGTGAAGTGGTTCAACGCCGAGAAGGGGTTCGGCTTTGCCACCCCTGATGGTGGCGGCCCGGACGTCTTCGTCCACTACTCGGCCATCCAGACCAGCGGTTACCGCTCCCTCGACGAGGGCCAGCGCATCGCGTTCGACATCGAGCAGGGCCAGAAGGGCCCGCAGGCTGCGAACGTCAACCCGGTCTGATCTAGGACCGGGCTGCTGATGCAGCCCCTCGAACCACCGACAGTGCCCTCGCCCGGGAAACCGGGCGGGGGCACTGTCGCGTTCAGCGCGAGCGGGTCATCGAGCGCGAGGGACATAGCCACCGATGAGCGCGGACATCAGCAGCGCCCCGGCGTCCGGGCCGACCGCGGCCGCGGCGTCGGCGAAGGCCCGCCAGCGCTCGCGCTCCAGGTCCGACATCGCCCCGGTGGCGCGGGCCTCGAGCTGCTCGAGCAGCCGCTCCCACTCGCTCTGCGGTGTGGGCCAGAGCCCGGCGAGCCGTCGGGCCTCCCCCGAGAGCGCCACGAACCTGACGATCTCACCGGCGTGGTTGGTGAGCGCCTCGACGTAGCCGGCGGTGACCAGCGCGTTGGCCGCGCCCACGACCTGCGGCTTGGGTAGGCCGCTGGCCGGGACGACGGCGCCGAGGTAGGGCGCGCTGCCGTGCGGCGGCTCGTCGATCAGGCGGGCGATCGCCCGGAGCACGGGCAGGTCGCGGGTGAACCAGGTGTCGGCCAGGGGCAGCGGGGTGGTCATGGGTCCTCACCGGAGAAGGCGGCGCCGCCGGACGCGGCGCCGTGCCCACGGTACGAGCACCCCGCCAGGAAGGTCTGTGCGCACGGCCGACCACGCTGGGCAGCGTGCCGATGACGGGGCGCTGAGCTGCGCGAATGACCCCGGTCACCCGCCCGGGCGAGGGGGCGGCGCGGGTGGCGGGGTCGCCGTACGGTGGGGTCATGACCACTTCCGCCCACCAGCCCCAGGTCGTGAAGAGCGACGAGCAGTGGCGCGCCGAGCTGTCGCCGGAGGAGTACGCCGTCCTCCGCCAGGCAGGCACCGAGCGGCCCTACACCGGTGAGTACGTCGACACGAAGACCGTCGGCACGTACTCCTGCCGCGCGTGCGGCGCCGAGCTGTTCCGCTCCGAGACCAAGTTCGACTCGCACTGCGGCTGGCCCTCGTTCTACGAGCCGTCCGCCTCGGACAACGTCGTCCTCCGCGACGACACCCAGTACGGGATGCTGCGCACCGAGGTCCTCTGCGGCAGCTGCCACAGCCACCTCGGCCACGTCTTCGCCGACGCCCCCCAGACCCCCACCGGCGACCGCTACTGCATCAACAGTGTGAGCATCAAGCTCGACCCCAGCGAGAGCTGACGCGCCCAGAACGACATGAACGGCGCGTTCCCCCACCGGGGAACGCGCCGTTCGTCATGTCGGGCACGGGGTACGGAGCCGCCGCTCTGTCGCGCCAGCGACCCCGTCGGCCCCGGCGCGGGCCCGGAGGGTCCCGCCGGGGACGACGGCAGCGGCCCCGTGATCCGGACGCGGGGCCGGAGGCTCCCGACCGGATCACGGCCAACGGCTCAGCTCACCCGGGGCACGGCACCTGACCGCGGTGCGATCCGGAGGATCGCCATGTCACCGCCATGTCACGGCAGGTCGGCGACCAGCTCGGCGACGTCCTTGCGGGTGCCGGTGTAGAACGGCACCTCCTCGCGCACGTGCCGGCGGGCGCGGCTGGCCCGCAGCTCCCGCATGAGGTCGACGATGCGGTACAGCTCGTCGGCCTCGAAGGCGAGCATCCACTCGTAGTCGCCGAGGGCGAACGCGGCCACCGTGTTGGCCCGGACGTCGGGGTACCCGCGGGCCTGCATGCCGTGCTCCTTGAGCATGTCCCGCCGCTCCTCGTCGGGCAGCAGGTACCACTCGTAGGAGCGCACGAACGGGTAGACGCAGACGAACCGGCGCGGCTCCTCATCGGCGAGGAAGGCCGGGATGTGGCTGCGGTTGAACTCCGCCGGGCGGTGCAGGGCCATCTGCGACCACACCGGGTCGCACCGGCGGCCCAGTTCGGTGCGGCGGAAGCGGCCGTAGGCCTCCTGCAACGCCTCGGGGGCCTCGGCGTGCCACCAGATCATCAGGTCGGCGTCGGCGCGCAGCCCGGCGACGTCGTAGACGCCGCGGACGACGACGTCCTTGCCGGCGAGCTCCGCGATGAGGGCGGTGACCTCGGCGGCGGCGGCCGGGCGCTGGTCGTCGGCCAGCGGGCGGGCCAGCTTGAAGACCGACCACATCGTGTACCGGATCCGGGCGTTCAACTCGTTCGCCCGCTTGCCGATGCTGCGCTCTTCGGTCTGCTCGCTCATGTCCCCATTGTCGCGCGTGCGCAGCGTGCGGCGGCGGTGGGTCAGCAGGCGCAGTACATGACGTGCAGGCCCACCCGGCCCGCGGTCGCGTGCTGGTAGGCGCCCGGGACGGTGCCGACGATCGTGAACCCGAGCCGCTCGTAGACGGCCACGGCCGCCCGGTTGGTCTCGACGACCGCGTTGAACTGCATGCCGGCGTAACCGCGTTCCCGGGCCCGGTCGAGCACGTGCCGGCACAGTGCCGTCCCGACGCCCCGGCCGCGGGCGTCGGCGGCGACCAGGAAGCTGGCGGTGGACACGTGCGATCCCGGCCCGGGGCGGTTGGGCCCGGTCTTCGCGCTGCCCAGCACCCGGTCGCCCTCGACCGCGACGAAGGTCTCCCCCGGCGCCGGCAGCACCCACGCCGCGTGGCCCTGCTCGGCGGTCATGCCCGGGTCGAAGGCGTAGGTCTCCTGCGCCCGGACCACCTCGGCCATGATCGGCCACAGCTGCGCCCAGTCGGACTCCCTGAACGGCCGGATCTCCACCCCGGGCACGGTAGCGGCCGCCGCGTCAGGCGATGGCGGTGACGGCGGCGCGGGCGTCGCGGATGCAGGCCGGGACGCCGACCCCGCCGTAGGCGGCCCCGGCGACGGCGAGCCCGGGGACGGCGGCCACCGCGGCGCGGATCGCGGCGACCCGCTGGGGATGCCCGACCAGGTACTGCGGCAGCCCGTCGACCCAGCGCACCAGCTCGGTCTGCACCGGCTCGGGCCGCGCCAGGCCCAGCAGGTCGGCGACGTCGGCGACCACCGCGGCGGTGAGGTCGGCGTCGGTGCGCTGCAGAGCCGCGTCGTCGCCGAACCGGCCGACCGAGGACCGCACGCGCAGCAGCCCGTCGCCGGACAGGTGCGGCCACTTCGACGACGAGACGGTCACGCCCTTGACCAGCCGCCCGGTCACCGGCGGCACCAGCAGCCCGGAGCCGGCGGCGACCGGCTGACCGGGGAACGCCATCGCGACCACGGCCATCGACGCGTACGGGATGCCCCGCAGCGGCTCGACCGCGTCGGGGGCGAGGTCGGCGAGCAGCTCGGCGGTCGGCCCGGCCGGGGTGGCCAGCACGACGGCGTCGGCGGTCAGCGTGCCACCGTCGGCCAGGTCGAGGGAGAACCCGGCGGGGGTGCGGCGCAGCGCGGTGACCCGGGTGCGCAGCCGGACGTCGGCGCGGGCGGCGCGCACCAGCGCGTCGGGCAGCGAGCCGACGCCGTCGCGCACGGTGACGAACACCGGACCGTCGGCGTCGCCGCGGCTGCGGGCGCCGGCGTCCCGGGCGGCGACCGCCGCACCCAGCACGGTCGTGGCCGCGGGCAGCTGGGCGGCCAGCGCCGGCATGGTCGCGGCGAGGGAGAGGTCGTCGGGCCGGCCGGCGTAGACCCCGCCCAGCAGCGGCTCGACCAGCCGGTCGACCACCTCGTCGCCGAGCCGCTCGCGCAGCAGCCCGCCGACGGAGACGTCGCCGTCCAGGTGCAGCGGGGGCAATTCGACCTCGGCGCGCACGCGGTCGATGCCGGCCGGGGTCAGCACCCCGGCCAGGCCGTCGGCCGTCGTCGGCACACCCTGCAGGGTGCCGGCGGGCAGCGGGTGGCGGCCGTCGGGCAGCACGATGGAGGCCTGCGTGGTGGCCGGGGCGACGAGCTGGTCGGCCAGGCCGAGCTGCTCCACCAGCTGCACGGCCTCGGGCACCCGGGCGAGCATCGCCTCCGGGCCGGTGTCGTAGGACAGGCCGGCGAGGGCGACCCGGTCGAGCTTGCCGCCGACCCGGTCGCCGGCCTCCAGCACGACGACCTCGTCGTCGGGATGGGTGCGGCGCCACTCGAAGGCGGCGGTGAGCCCGGTGATCCCGGCGCCGACGACGACCAGCCTCGTCATCGCGCGGTCAGCTCGTGGACCAGCTCCACGACGTGCGTCAGGGCACCGGGGTCGGTCTCGGGCAGGACGCCGTGACCGAGGTTGAACACGTGCCCGCGGGCGGCGCGGCCCTGCTCGACGATCCGGCGCACCTCGCGGTCGATGGTCTCCCGGTCCGACAGCAGCACGGCCGGGTCGAGGTTGCCCTGCAGCGAGTAGCCCGGGCCCACCCGGCGGGCGGCCTCGTCCAGCGGCACCCGCCAGTCGACGCCGACCACGTCCGCGCCGGCGTCGCCGATCAGCGGCAGCAGCTCACCGGTGCCCACCCCGAAGTGGGTCCGCGGCACGTCGCGGTCGCCGAGGCCGTCGAAAACCGCGCGCGAGTGCGGCAGCACCCGCTCGGCGTAGTCGGCGGCCGAGAGCACCCCGGCCCAGGAGTCGAACAGCTGGACGGCGCTTGCGCCGGCGTCGACCTGGGTGCGCAGGAAGGTGGCCGCCGAGATCGCCAGGTGGTCCAGCAGCCGGTGCCAGGCCTCGGGCTCGGCGTACATGAAGGCCTTGGTGCGGGCGTGCTCCTTGGAGGGGCCGCCCTCGATCAGGTAGGTGGCCAGGGTGAACGGCGCCCCGGCGAAGCCGATCAGCGGTGTCGCGCCGAGCTCGGCGACCAGCCGCTGCACGGCGGTGGCGAGGAAGTCCAGCCGGTCGGGCTCCAGCGGCGGGAGCGCGTCGACGTCGGCCACGCTGCGGACCGGGTTCGCGATCACCGGCCCGATGCCGGCCTTGATCTCGATGTCGACGCCGGCGACCACCAGGGGCAGCACGATGTCGGAGAAGAGGATGGCGGCGTCCACCCCGTGCCGGCGCACCGGCTGCAGGGTGATCTCGGTGACCAGGTCGGGGTCCTGGCAGGCCTGGAGCATCGCCGTCCCCTGGCGCAGCGCGCGGTACTCCGGCAGCGAGCGGCCGGCCTGGCGCATGAACCACACCGGGGTCCGCGTCACGGGGAGTCCGCGGGCGGCGCGGACGAGGTCGGAGTCGGCGGCCGGTCCTGCTGCTGTTCCCACGGCTGCCGATCCTCCCAGACGGGCGGACGGGTGGCTGCGGCTGCCGGGCACCGGGTCCCGGCTGTGCGCCGGCTCACCGTCGACGGCGCGTCGGGGGCGGCCAGCCGGTGGTGGGCGACCTACCCTGCGGACGTGGTGCAGCAGCGGACGAGCCCCGAGGACGGGACCGCTCCGCCCGCGCCGGTACCCGCGGACTTCCAGGCCGCCCTCGAGGCGCTGGCCACCGTCCGCCCGCGCGTCGAGGTCGTCCTCGAGCCGATCCCGGCACCCAAGCGGCTCGCCCCGTGGTCGCACGCGATCGGCATGAGCATCGCCGACCCGGCCGACGACGCCGACGAGCTGGCCAGCGGCCGCTTCATCGTGCTGTTCGACCCCGCCGGCCACGAGGCCTGGGAGGGCACGACCCGCTGCGTCGGCTACGTGTCGGCCGGCACCGACTCCGAGATGGTCGACGACAGCATGTTCTCCGAGGTCGCCTGGAGCTGGCTGACCGAGGCCCTGGTCTCCTCCGGCGCAGGCCACCACGCGGTCGGGGGCACCGTCACCCGCACCGCCTCGACCCGCTTCGGCTCCATCGCCGCGCCCGAGCACTCGGTCGACGTGGAGATCCGCGCGTCCTGGACGGCGCAGGGCACCGACCTCGACCGGCACCTCACCGCCCTCCTCGACGTCCTGGCGAACGCCGCCGGGCTCCCACCCGCGGGGATCCACCTGCTGGGCGCGAGCGCGCAGACCGTCGACCGCGGCGCATAGACTCCCGCCGTACTCCACTCGGCCCAACGCCCGTTGCGCCGAGTGCGCGGACACGCCGGTCCGTACGGCGGGTGCTCAGCTGCTGATCACGCCGTCGTCGGACCGGTCCGACGACGGGAGGGTGTATGCCGCAGGGCAGGCAGTGGTCGGACGGTGCGCCGTTCGGCCCGCACGCCAGCGCCCTGGTCGTCGACCCCGCTCCCCTGCTGCGCGAGGCGCTCGCGGACCGGCTCCGCACCCTGGGCGCGCGCGACGTCGAGGAGGCCGCCGGGCTGGAGGAGGCCCGGGTGCGGGCGCACGTCTCCGGCCCGCGCGCGCTGTGCGTGCTGGAGGTCGACCTGCCCGAGGCCGGGCCGGAGAGCGCCGGTCGCGGCGGTGACCCCGGCCGCGGGCTGGAGCTGCTGCCCACGCTGCGCACCGAGGGCTGGCCGGTGACCGTCGTGCTGACCTCGGTCACCGACCCGGCGGTGGTGCGCTCGGCCTTCCTGGCCGGGGTGCAGGGGTACCTGCTCAAGAGCAGCCCGCTGGCCACCCTCACCGAGGGGCTGCGCGCCGCGCTGTCCGGGGAGGTCTACGCCGACCCCGGGATCGCCAGCAGCCTGGCCCAGGGCCTCACCCTGACCGGGGTGGAGGAGGCTGTCGGCGAGCTGTCGGCACGTGAACGCGACATCCTGCGGCTGGTGGCCGACGGGTACACGAACAAGGAGATCGGCGAGAAGGTGGACCTGTCCGCACTGACCGTGAAGAGCCACCTGGCGCGGATCGCGCGCAAGCTGGGCACCGGCGACCGGGCGCACATGGTGGCGCTGGGCATCCGTTCAGGGGTCATCAACTGAGCACCGACCCGAGCACCAGCGACCCGACCACCGAGGTGGACACCACGAGCGAGAGCCCGACCGACCAGACCCCCGCCGACGCCGTGCCGGCCGACCAGACCCCGGCCGAGCCGGAGTCGACGGCGGTCCCGCTGCTCGCCCCGCGCGAGGGGCTGCCCCCGACCATCGAGACCTCGACCGCGCTGGTCTCCTACGCCGACGCGCTCGCCGGCGGCAGCGGTCCGGTCGCCGTCGACGCCGAGCGCGCGTCGGGCTACCGGTACGGGCAGAGCGCCTACCTGGTGCAGATGCGCCGGGCCGGCGCCGGCACCGGGCTGATCGACCCGGTGCCGCTGCCGGACCTGTCGGTGGTGCAGGCCGCGATCACCGACGAGGAGTGGGTGCTGCACGCGGCCAACCAGGACCTCCCCTGCCTGGCCGAGATCGGGCTGGTCCCGGCCCGGCTCTTCGACACCGAGCTCGCCGCCCGGCTGGCCGGGCTGCCCCGGGTGGGCCTGGGCGCGGTGGTCGAGTCGCTGCTGGGCTACTCGCTGCAGAAGGGCCACTCCGCCGCCGACTGGAGCACCCGCCCGCTGCCGGAGGACTGGCTGGTCTACGCAGCCCTCGACGTCGAGGTGCTGGTCGAGCTGCGCGACGAGCTGGCCCGCATCCTCGCCGAGCAGGGCAAGACGGAGTGGGCCCGGCAGGAGTTCGAGGCGATCCTGGCCGCCGGCCCGCCGGCGGCGAAGGTCGACCCGTGGCGGAAGACCTCGGGCATGCACGGGCTGCGCAGCCGGCGTCAGCTGGGCATGCTGCGCTCGCTGTGGCAGGCCCGCGACGACCTGGCCCGGCGCCGGGACATCGCCCCCGGCCGGGTGCTGCCGGACGCCGCGATGGTGTCCGCGGTGCAGACCGACCCGAAGACCGAGGGCGCGCTGCTGGAGCTGCCGGTGTTCCGCGGGCGGGCCAACCGCAAGCTGGTGAGCACCTGGTTCGGTGCGCTGACCCGCGGGCGGGAGCTGCCGGAGGCCGAGCTCCCGCTGCACAGCCGGCCCGGGGACGGGCCTCCCCCGGTCAACCGCTGGGCCGACCGCGACGCCGCCGCCGCGGCCCGGCTCAAGGCCGCCCGCGCGGGGCTGGCCGAGGTGTCGGAGCGGTGGTCGGTGCCGGTGGAGAACCTGCTCTCCCCCGACCTGGTGCGCCGGCTGATGTGGACCCCGCCCCGGCCCGCCGACGCCGCGACCGTCGCCGGGGCGCTGCGCGCCGGAGGTGCCCGCGAGTGGCAGGTCGGGCTGACCGGCGAGCTGCTGACCGGGGCGATCGCCGCGAGCTGACCGGCACCGCCGACCGCGCCGGTCAGTCGCGGGCGCGGCAGGCGGTGCCGTGGACGTCGGCCAGGGGCGCCCGCACCGACCGCAGCCCCCCGGTCGGCGTCGTGCACCGGGTGCTGCACCGTGCCCGGGGTCAGCGGGCCGGGCTCCGCGACGCTGATGTCCGGGATCCCGCCGCACCCGGCCGCCGTCACCGCGGGCAGGAGCGCCCACCACGACCGAGGGTGCTGCAGGGCTCAGTCGAGGGCCTGCTCCGCCACCCGCGCGCGCAGCTCGCGGACGGCGCCACGGGGGTCGTCGGCGAAGAAGGTGACCTGCTCGGCCGGGACCGGCGCACCGTCGAGCAGGACGGTCGCCCCCGGGCGCAGCCGGAGCCGGACGCTGCTCTCCCCGACCACGCTGAGCGCCACCGACCCCTCGCCCACCTCGAGGTCGCGGCGGTGGTCGACGGTCGTGGCCGCCCCGGCCTCGACGATGTCGGCCGTGGCGACGACGGCCTCCCGCAGGGCGCCGAACCGCAGCACGAGCCGGTCCGGGCCCAGCACGTGCGGGCGCTGCTGGAGCGCCAGGGCGAAGCCCAGCAGCCAGACCAGCGACACCAGGCTGACCACCAGGACGACCAGCCGCACCGTCTCCCAGGGCAGCAGCAGGTGGACCACGACCACCTCCACCGGGCTCAGCAGGATGGTCATCCACAGCAGCACCCCGATGCGCGAGGTGTAGGGCAGCGGCACCTCCCCCGGCCCGACCGCCCGGCGGCGCCGGACGGCCCACCACAGCGACCGCCACGTGCCGGCCTCGGCCCGGGCCACCCGCACCACGGGCGCGGGGGCCGCCGCGGCGAACCCGGCCAGGGCCGCAGTGCGACGACCCGCGCCCCGGGCCCGGGCGCCGCGCCAACCGCGCCGGAACAGCGCCCACTCCGCGAACGCCACCGGGACGAGCAGGGCCTCCAGGACCACGGCGACACCGATCCCGGCCCCCAGGGGCAGCACGCCGCTGACGACCAGGACGACGTCGAGCAGCGGGACCAGCACGGCGGCCCACGGCGCCCACCGGAGCAGTCCTGCGCGATCCCCGGCCATCGAGCGCTCCGTCCGTCGTCCGTGACCCGACGGTAGCGGATCCGGACCGCCCGGAACGCGCAACGGGGCGGCCCCGCGGCGTCGTTGCCGCAGGACCGCCCCGCCGAACGGGGAGCGGCGCTAGCTCTTCCCGGCTGCCGCCCGGCGACGGGCCAGCGCGTCGACCGAGGCGGCGAGCAGGAGCACGCCACCGGTGATGATGTAGTTCAGGTACGCCGACACCTGCAGCAGCCCGAGGCCGTTGTCGATGATGGCGATCACCAGGCCACCGAGCACGGCGTCGCGGATCCGGCCGCGGCCACCGAAGAGGCTGGTGCCACCGATGACGGCCGCACCCACCGCGTAGAGCAGCGTGTTGCCGCCACCCGAACCCGGGGTCACCGAGCTCAGCCGGGCCGCGGCCACCAGACCGCTGACCGCCGCCATCGACGAGGACAGCATGAACACCAGGATGCGGATCCTGGTGACGCTGATGCCCGCCCGGCGCGCGGCCTCGGAGTTGCCGCCGACCGCGTAGACGTGCCGGCCGAACGTCGTCCGGCCCAGCAGGAAGGTGAGCACCAGCAGCAGCAGCACCACGACCGGGATGGCGTACGGGATGCCCTGCAGCTCCACCGCCCGCGACAGCGCGCGGTCGGCGTTGAGGATGCCGGTGAGCACCAGCACGATCACCGCGATCAGCACGATCCGGCCCACCACCACGATCAGCGGCTGGCTGTCGAGGCCCTTGCTGCGCTGCGTGCGCCAGCGGTTGAGCTGGAGGACCGCGTAGGCGGCGATGACGGCCGCCGCGAGCGCCCAGCCGGCCCCGACGGGGATGTAGCTGTTGGTCAGCCCGCGGATGGTCTCGTCCCGGATCGGCACGGTGCCGCCCTGGCCGATGACCCGCAGCGTCACGCCCTGGAAGGCCAGGAACAGCGCCAGGGTCACCACGAAGGACGGGATGCCGATCAGCGCGACGAGCGTGCCGGTGAACAGACCGATGACCGCACCGGTGACCAGCGCGGCGAGGACCGCGACCCACCAGGGCGCGCCCTGCTGGGCCAGCAGCTGGGCCGAGACCGCCGCGCAGACCCCGCTGACCACACCGGCCGACAGGTCGATGTCACCCAGCAGCAGGATCCAGACCAGGCCCATCGCCAGCAGCGTGATCGGGGCGGCCTGGATGATCAGGTTGGTGATGTTCAGCGGGGTCAGGAACGTCTCGGGACGCAGCGCGTAGAACAGCAGCGTCAGGACGACGATGCCCAGCACCGCCGGCAGTGCGCCGAGGTCACCGCCGCGCAGCCGGTCGACGTAGCCCCGCACCACGCCGCCGAGCGAGCCGGAGGAGCGGTCACCCTCGAAGCCCGAGGGGGCCGCGCCGCCCGGCTCGAGGTCGCTGGTGGGGACGATCTCGCTCGCCATGGTCAGACCCCTTCCGAGATGTGGGCCAGGCCGATGTCGCCGGAACGTCCCGCGGTGATGAGCTCGATGACCTGGGCGCGGTCGACGGTGGAGATGGGCACGTCGGCCGCCATCCGGCCCAGGTAGAGGGCGGCGACCCGGTCGGAGACCTCGAAGACGTCGACCATGTTGTGGGAGATGAAGACGACGGCGTGGCCGGTGTCGGCCAGCCGGCGGACCAGGTCGAGGACCTGCCGGGTCTGGGCCACCCCGAGCGCGGCCGTGGGCTCGTCGAGGATGACGACCTTGGAGTCCCAGAGCACCGCCTTGGCGATGGCCACCGTCTGCCGCTGGCCACCGGAGAGGCTGGACACCAGCTGGCGCACCGACTTCAGCGTGCGCACCGACAGCTTCGCCAGGGTCTCGCGGGCGGCCTGCTCCATCGACGCCTCGTCGAGGATGATGCCGTGCTTGCGCTCACGGCCCAGGAACATGTTCTGGACCACGTCGAGGTTGTCGGCCAGCGCGAGGTCCTGGTAGACGACCTCGAGGCCGAGGGCGGCGGAGTCGCGCGGCCCGGCGATGGACACCGGCTCGCCGTCGAAGAGGATCTGGCCCCCGTCGATCGGGTGGATGCCGGCGATGGACTTGATCAGCGTGCTCTTGCCGGCGCCGTTGTCACCGACCAGCGCGGTCACCGTGCCGGGGAAGATCTTCAGGTCGACGCCGTGCAGGACCTGGACGGCGCCGAAGCTCTTGTCGACGCCGCGGAGCTCGAGGATCGGCGACCCGCCCTCGGCATGCGGAACGGTCATGCGTGTTCCTTCCTGGAACAACCCTCGGGGCGCCCTCCCCGGAAGAGGAGGACGCCCCGAGGAGGAGTGGTTACTGGATGCCGAGCTCGGTGCAGGCGGCGGCGTACTCACCGGTGCACAGGTCGGCGGCGGAGACCTGACCGTCGTCGACGACGTCCTTGACGTTCTCGCGGGTGATGGCGACCGGGTCGAGCAGCACCGAGGGCACGGTGCGGCCGCCCTCGGCGTCCTCGGACTCGCCGTCGACGATGTCGGGCTGCTCCTCGCCGTTGATCAGCGCGATCGCCAGCTCGGCCAGCGCGCCGGCCTCCTCGGCGGCGGACTTGTAGACCGTCATGCACTGGCGGTTGGCCAGGATGTTCTGCAGGCCCTCCACCGAGGCGTCCTGCCCGGTGACCGGGACCTGCCCGCCCTGGCCGTTGCGGACCAGGGTCTGGATGGCCGCGTTGCCCAGCTGGTCGTTGGCGGCCAGGACGCCCTGGATGTCGCCACCGGCCTGCGTGTACATCTGCTCGAAGATCGTGGCGGCCTCGACCGGGTCCCAGCCGGGGACGGCCTGCTCGGCGACCTGGGTGTACTGGGTCATCGCGTCGAGCACCTCGTGCGCACCGTTGCTGAACGACGTGGCGTTGCTGTCGTCGGGCGAGCCGTTGAGGTAGACGATGTTCGCGGCGTCCGGGCCGAGGCAGTCCGCCAGGCCCTGGCCCTGCAGCCGGCCGACCTCGGTGTTGTCGAAGGAGACGTAGTACTGCGCCGAGCCACCCAGGGTGAGCCGGTCGTAGTCGATGGTCGCCACGCCCTGCTGCTCGGCCTGGCTCTGGATCTGCGCGCCGGAGGCGTTGTCCAGGTTGACGATCGCCAGGACCGTCACACCCGAGGTGATCATCTGGTCGGCGATGGTCTGCATCCGCTGGGCGTCGCCCTGGGCGTTCTGGACGTCGGCCTCGATGCCGGCGTCCTCGAAGGCCTGGAGCAGCAGCGGGCGGTCGAAGGACTCCCACCGGGTGGAGGACTCGGTGTCGGGGAGGATGACGCCGACCTTGCCCTCGGCCGACGCCTCGCCGCCGCCGCTGCTGCCGCTGGTGGCTGCGCCGCCGCTGGCGGCGGGCTCGTCGCTGCCACCGCAGGCAGCCAGGCCGAGGACGAGGGAGGCTGCGAGAGCCGTCATCAGGGTGCGCTGTCGCGCCATGAGGTCCTACCGTTTCGTCGTTGATCCGGAAGCGTTTCGCTGGGCATCGTGAACCCGGATGGTTGTGACCGCAAGCACATGGTGATCCCGTTGCCGGACCGTTACCCGGGAACTCGCCCGCACGAGGGGGTTGGCCACCGAGTTACCAGCGGGTAACTTCGGCCCGCCGGGGATCCCGCAGCCGGCACCGGAACTCACCGCGGAGGTCCCATGTCCCGCCCCTTGCGTGAGGTCGTCTTCGTCGACGGCGTGCGCACCCCGTTCGGCAAGGCCGGCCCGACCGGCATCTACGCCGAGACGCGCGCGGACGACCTCGTCGTCCGCTGCATCCGTGAGCTGCTGCGCCGCAACCCCTCACTGCCGCCCGGGCGGGTCGACGAGGTGGCCATCGCTGCCACCACCCAGATCGGCGACCAGGGGCTGACCCTCGGCCGCACCGCCGCGTTGCTGGCCGGGCTGCCGCGGTCGGTGCCCGGGTTCGCGATCGACCGGATGTGCGCCGGTGCGATGACCGCGGTGACCACCACGGCCTCGGGCATCGCCTTCGGCGCCTACGACGTGGCCATCGCCGGGGGCGTCGAGCACATGGGCCACCACCCGATGGGCGAGGGCGTCGACCCCAACCCGCGGTTCGTCAGCGAGCGGATCGTCGGGAGTTCCGCGCTGGTGATGGGCTCGACGGCGGAGAACCTGCACGACCGCTTCCCGCACCTGACCAAGGCCCGGGCCGACGCGTTCGCCGTGGCCAGCCAGCAGAGGTACGCCGCCGCCGTCGCCGCCGGGCACATCGGTCCGGACCTGGTGCCGGTGGCGACCCGGTCGGCCGAGCACGGCTGGGGGCTGGCCACCGTCGACGAGCCGCCCCGGCCGGGCACCACGCCCGAGGGGCTCGCGACGCTGCGCACCCCGTTCCGCCCGCACGGGCACGTGACCGCCGGCAACGCCGCGGGCCTCAACGACGGCGCCACCGGCTGCCTGCTGGCCGCCGAGGAGGTCGCCGAGGAGCTCGGGCTGACCGCGGGCATGCGGCTGGTGGGCTTCGGCTTCGCCGGCGTGGAGCCCGAGGTCATGGGCGTCGGGCCGATCCCCTCGACGGAGAAGGCGCTGGCCCGCACCGGCCTGACCATCGACAACATCGGCCTGTTCGAGCTCAACGAGGCCTTCGCCGTCCAGGTGCTGGCCTTCTGCGACCACTTCGGCATCGCCGACGACGACGCGCGGGTCAACCCCTGGGGCGGCGCGATCGCCGTCGGGCACCCGCTGGCCTCCTCCGGCGTGCGGTTGATGACCCAGCTGTCCCGACAGTTCTCGGAGCGGCCCGACGTCCGGTACGGGCTGACCGCGATGTGCATCGGCATCGGCATGGGCGGCACCGTGATCTGGGAGAACCCGAACTGGAACGGAGAGGTGGCATGAGCACCGACGAGGTCGTCACCCGGTCGCTGGTGCGGTACCTGGCGGTGCCGGGGCTGACCGGGGAGCTCGCCCTGATCACGCTGGACAACGGGCACGACCACACCCGGCCCTCGACCTTCGGACCCGGCGGGCTGGCCTCGCTGGACGCCGCGCTGGACGGGATCGCCGCCCGCTCCCCCGCCCCGGCCGCGATCGCCGTCACCGGCAAGCCGTTCGTCTTCGCCGTCGGCGCGGACCTGTCCGGCATCCCGTCGATCGGCTCCGCGGCCGACGCCCGGGAGATCGCCGAGACCGGGCACCGGGTGTTCCGCCGGCTCAAGGACTCCGCGGTCCCGACGTTCGCCTTCGTCAACGGCACGGCGCTCGGCGGCGGGCTGGAGCTGGCGCTGCACTGCCACCACCGCACCATCGCCAGCACCGCCGTCGTCGCCTTCCCCGAGGTCTTCCTCGGCCTGGTGCCCGGCTGGGGCGGCACCCAGCTGCTGCCGGCGCTGACCGGCATCGACGCCGCGGTGACCGTCATCGTGGAGAACGCGCTCGCCCAGAACAAGATGACGCCCGGACCGGAGGCGGCCCAGCTCGGGATGGCCGACGCGGTCTTCGAGCCCGCCGACTTCCTGGAGCGGTCCCTGGAGTGGGCGGCCGGCGTGGTGTCCGGTGCGGTGACCGTCGTCCGCCGCGAGCCCGGCACCACCGGCTGGGACGACGCCATCGCCCGCGCCCGCGGCATCGTCGCCGCCCGCACCCGGGGCGCCTCCCCCGGCGCGCTGCGCGCGGTCGAGCTGCTGGACCTGGCCCGGGCCGGGGACGCCGGGTTCACCGCCGGGACGGCGGCCGAGGACGACGCGCTCACCGACCTGCTGGTGAGCGACGAGCTGCGGGCCGGCCTGTACTCCTTCGACCTGGTCAACAAGCGGGCCAGGCGGCCGGCCGGCGCCCCGGACCGGGCACTGGCCCGCAAGGTCACCAAGGTCGGCGTCGTGGGTGCGGGGCTGATGGCCTCCCAGCTGGCGCTGCTGTTCGCCCGCCGGCTCGAGGTGCCCGTCGTGCTCACCGACGTCGACCAGGCGCGCGTGGACTCCGGCGTGGGCTGGGTGCACACCGAGCTGGCGAAGCTGGCCGAGCGGGGACGGCTGTCCCCCGACGCGCGCAACCGGCTCACCGGCCTGGTCACCGGCTCGCTGTCCACGGACGCCTTCGCCGACGCCGACCTGGTGATCGAGGCGGTGTTCGAGGAGCTGTCGGTCAAGCAGCAGGTGTTCGCCGAGCTGGAGGCGGTCGTCTCCCCCGACTGCGTGCTGGCCACCAACACCTCGGCGCTGTCGGTGACCGAGCTGGCCGCGCAGCTGCAGCACCCGGAGCGGGTCGTGGGCCTGCACTTCTTCAACCCGGTCGCCGTCCTGCCCCTGCTGGAGGTGGTGCGGGCCGAGCGCACCGACGACGCCACGCTGGCCACCGCGTTCGCCGTCGGCAAGGCGCTGAAGAAGTCGTGCGTGCTGGTCGCCGACGCCCCGGCGTTCGTGGTCAACCGGCTGCTCACCCGCTTCCTCGGTGAGGTCACCGCGGCCGTGGACGCCGGCACCCCGGTCGCCGTGGCCGAGCGGGCGCTGGCGCCGCTCGGGCTGCCGATGACGCCGTTCGAGCTGCTGTCGCTGGTCGGCCCGGCGGTCGCGCTGCACGTGGCCGAGCGGATGCACGCCGCCTTCCCCGACCGCTACGGCGTCAGCGCGGGGCTGCAGCGGATGGTGTCGCTGGGGAAGACGAGCGTCTACTCGGAGCCCGGCGTGATCGACCCGGACCTGGCCGGCATCGACAGCGGTGACTCCCCGCTGACCGCCGAGGAGCTGCGGGACCGGGCCGAGCGGGCACTGGCCGAGGAGATCGGGCTGATGCTCGACGAGGGCGTCGTGCGGGGCGTGCAGGACATCGACCTCTGCATGCTGCTGGGCGCCGGCTGGCCGTTCTGGCTGGGCGGCATCTCGGCGTACCTGGACCGGGCTGGGATCTCGGAGGCGGTGACCGGTCGGCGGTTCCTCCCCCGCGGGGTGGCGTCCCTGCCGGGCTGAGGCGGGAGCTGTGATCAGGTGACCTGATCACAGGCCGTCCTCCCGCACCTACGCCGGTGCGGGAGGACGGCCTCTGGTGCAGGAGGACGGCCTCTGGTGCAGGAGGACGGCCTCTGGTGCGGGAGGACGCCGCTGCGGGGCGCGGGCGTCAGCGGAACTTGCGCGTCAGCGAATCCATCGTGCGGTTGACGGTGGCGATCTTGACGTGGGAGATCCCGCCGGTCGCGCCTGCGGCGATCATCGCCTCGTGCGCCGCTCGCAAGGTCGCCCACACGGTGTCGGCGTCGCCCTCCAGCGTGGTGCCGAGCGCACCGACCTCCGACCGCAGGCCCGACGCCTTGATGACGGCGATCGCCGCCTCGACGTGGGCGTGCGGGTCGTCGGCGGTACCGGGCGGCGACGGGGCCACCTGGATCTCGGCGATGATCATCGGTTCCCCCGTCGCATCAGTGCGCGTCGGCCGCGGCCCGGCTCGGCCCGAGCGTGCACGGGCCGAGTGGGACGTGGTCCGCTCAGTGCTGGCCCTCGACCTGCGCGGACTCGGTGGACCCGGCGGCGCGGTCGGCGACGCGGGCGGCCCACTCGACGATGCGGCGGGCGACGTCCTGCTCGGTGAGCCCGACGTCGGCCAGCACCTGGCCGCGGCTGCCGTGCTCGAAGAACTGCTGCGGCAGCCCGAGCGTGCGCACCGGGACGTCGCAGTCGGCGTCCTGCAGCGCCTGGCTCAGCAGCGTGCCCACCCCCCCGGCCCGGCCGCCGTCCTCGACGGTGACCACCAGGCGGTGCTCGGTGGCGAGGGTGCGCAGCTCGTCGGAGACCGGCACGACCCAGCGCGGGTCGACGACGGTGACCTCGATGCCGTGGTCGGCGGCGCGCTCGGCGACCGCGAGGCACATCGGCACCAGCGAGCCGCAGGCCACCAGCAGCACCTCCGGCGTCGCGCCGCGGCGCAGCACGTCGACCGGACCGAGCCGCTCCAGCGCGGGCACCTCGACCGGCAGCGCCCCCTTGGGGAAGCGCACCACGGTGGGGCCGTCGGTGACCGCGACCGACTCCCGCAGCGCCTCGCGCAGGGTGGGCTCGTCGCGCGGGGCGGCCAGCCGCAGACCGGGGATGACCGAGCAGATCGACATGTCCCACATGCCGTTGTGCGAGGCGCCGTCGGAGCCGGTCACGCCGGCCCGGTCGAGGACGACGGTCACCGGCTGGCCGTGCAGCGCGACGTCCATCAGCAGCTGGTCGAAGGCCCGGTTGAGGAAGGTCGAGTAGATGGCGACGACGGGGTGCATGCCGCCCATCGCCAGGCCGGCGGCCGAGGTGAGCGCGTGCTGCTCGGCGATGCCGACGTCGTAGGTGCGCTCGGGGAAGCGCTCGGCGAACGGCGCCAGCCCGGTGGGGTGCAGCATCGCGGCGGTGATGGCCACGACGTCGGACCGCTCGGCGCCGATCCGCACCAGCTCGTCGGCGAAGACGTCGGTCCACTCCGGGCCCTTGGCCGCCGAGGACAGGCCGCTGTCGGGCTCGAAGACGCCGGTGGAGTGCCAGGCGTCGACGGTGTCGGTCTCCGCCGGCGGGTAGCCGAAGCCCTTGGTGGTGACTGCGTGCACGATGACCGGTCCACCGAAGTCCCGGGCCCGGCGGAGTGCGGACTCCATCATCTCGATGTCGTGGCCGTCGACCGGGCCGACGTACTTCATGCCGAGGTCCTCGAACATGCCCTGCGGGGCCAGGACGTCCTTGAGGCCCTTCTTGATCGCGTGCAGCGCGTCGTAGAGCTTGGTGCCCACGACCGGGGCGCGGTGCAGCGCCTGCCGGACGGCGGTGAGCGCCTCCTCGTAGCCCGGGCGCAGCCGCAGCGTGGCCAGCGCGTCGGCCACCCCGCCGATCGTCGGGGAGTACGAGCGGCCGTTGTCGTTGACCACGATGACGACCGGGCGCTCGGCGGCGGCGATGTTGTTCAGCGCCTCCCACGGCATGCCGCCGGTGAGCGCGCCGTCACCGATGACCGCGACCACCGGCCGGTTCTCCCCGCGCACGGCGAAGGCCTTGGCCAGCCCGTCGGCGTAGGACAGCGAGGCGGAGGCGTGGCTGTTCTCCACCCAGTCGTGCTCGCTCTCGGCCCGGCTGGGGTAGCCGGACAGGCCACCGCGCTGGCGGAGCTGGGCGAAGCCCTCGAGCCGGCCGGTGAGCAGCTTGTGCACGTAGGCCTGGTGGCCGGTGTCGAAGACGATCGGTTCGCGCGGGGACTCGAACACCCGGTGGACGGCGATGGTCAGCTCGACCGCGCCCAGGTTCGGGCCGAGGTGGCCGCCGGTCTTGGACACCGCGGCGACCAGCGCGTCCCGGATCTCCGCGGCGAGCTCGGGGAGCTGGTCGGGACGCAGCGCCCGGAGGTCGGCGGGCCCGGTCAACGAGCTGAGCAGCGACACGACGGGGCAGGGTCCTCTCGACGTCGGCTGCGTCCGGAGGGCGCGACCGGTGGGCTCCCACTGTAGCCGCGAACGGCCCGGCCGCCCGCTGGACGGACGGGCTAGAGCCGGGGCACCCAGCGTTCGCCGCGCAGCGCCCCGGCGACCACCTCGACGCCGCGCGCCGCCCGGGTCAGCCGGGCCCCCTCGCGCTCGTAGGCGCTGATCGCGGCCTCCATGGCGTCGGGGGGCAGCTGGTCGGCCAGCTCGACGCGCACGGTGCGCCAGCCGGCCCGGGCCGCCTCCAGCCCGGCGGCGACGTGGTCGCCGGCGAAGCGGGCCAGCAGCACCGGGTAGCGGCGCAGCACCTCGTGCGAGCGGTAGTCCGGCGGCACCAGGTCGTAGAGCCAGGCCACGGCGGTCTGCTCCCAGTCCGGGGCGCCGGGGGGCCGCACCTCGTCCGGCCAGCCCGGCGGCAGTGCGGCGTCCATCCGGCCAGTGTGGACCGTGCCGGACGTGACCCGCGCAGCGGGATCGAACAACCGTTCGGATCAGGGTGGACCGTCAGGGCAGCGTGTTCAGCTCCTGCGTCAGCTGCGGGCACAGCACCGGGACCGCCAGCTGGGCGACCCCGGTGGCGTCCTGGGCCACCGGGGTGCCGCCGGCGTCCAGCGCATCGGTGACGCGGCGGGTGAGCACCTCGCGGGTGATGGCCGGCTCACCCACCCAGCCGCAGATGCGGTCACCGACCGCGGCGATCTCGTCGTCCGAGCGCCCCTCCGCCAGGTCCGGGTGCTCGTCCCGGAAGGCGGTGACCCAGTCGGAGGTGTCGATCTCCAGCTGACCGGAGGAGGCGGTCACGGTCGGCAGCGGCGCTGCGGCGGTGTCCGTCGCCGGGCCCGTGCTGGCGGTTCCGCACCCGGCGAGCGCGACGACCGCACCGACGAGGGCGGGGAGAACGGTTCCACGCATGGCGATGCCTCCGGTGGGACTGGGGGTGGTCGGTCGCCGATGACGCACCCACGCCCGGGATCGGTGACGCACCCCGGCCGGCATCGTCGGACCCGGCCCCTACGGTGGGCCGCGTGACCGAGCCCGGGGACGTCGTCGAGACCCGGACCGCCTACGACACCGTGGCCGACGACTACGCCCGGCTGCTGGACGGCGCGCTGGCGGCGAGCCCCTGGGACCGGGCTCTGCTGGGCGTCTTCGCCGAGCAGGTGCGGGCCGGCGGGAGCGGGCCGGTCGGTGACCTGGGGTGCGGCCCGGGGCGGGTCACCGCCCACCTGGCCGGCCTCGGTCTGGACGCCTTCGGCATCGACCTCTCCCCCGGCATGGTCGACGTCGCCCGGTGCACCCACCCGGGGCTCCGCTTCGCGGTGGGCTCGCTGGCCGCACTCGACCTGCCCGACGCCGGCCTGGCGGGTGCACTGGTCTGGTACTCGCTGATCCACACACCGCCGGCGCGGCAGCCGGAGGCCCTCGCCGAGTGCGCCCGGGTCCTGCGGCCCGGCGCCGCGCTCCTGCTGGCCTTCCAGGCCGGGAACGACGAACCGGTGCGCCACCGCCGGGGTTACGGCCACGAGATCTCGCTGCCCGGCTGGCGCCTGGACCCCGACCGCGTCGCGCACCAGCTCACCGCAGCCGGGTTCGACGTCCGGGCCCGGGTCGTCCGCGAGCCCGAGCCACCGCAGGAGAGGTCGCCCCAGGCGTACCTGCTCGCCACCCGTGCAGGCTGAGGCAGGGAGGTCACCGGCGGTGGCTCCACGGGGCCGGTCCGCGTGAACGGCCTCGGTGGGCAGCTCGTGCACCGGTCATCGAGCCGTTGCTCGACGTGCCGGTCAGGCCGGCACGAACAGCGCGACGCACTCCACGTGGGCGGTCATCGGGAAGCAGTCGTAGGCGCGCAGGTCGGCCAGCCGGTAGCCGGCGGCGGTGAACGCGGCGACGTCGCGGGCCAGGGACGCCGGGTCGCAGGCCACGTAGACCACCGCGCGGGGTGCCGCACCGGCGATCACCCGGCTGACGTCCTTCCCGGCCCCGGCTCGCGGCGGGTCCAGCACGACGACGTCCGGGCGACCCAGGTCATCCAGCAGCTCCGTCAGCCCGGGGGCGTCGACGTCGCCCTGCCAGACCTCGGCCTGCGGCAGGTCGGCGAGGTTGGCGTCGGCGGCGGCGCAGGCCGCGGCGTCGGACTCGACGCACACGACCCGCCCGGCGGCCCCCACGCCCGGGGTGAGGGCGCCACCGAACAGGCCGGCCCCGGCGTAGAGGTCCAGCACGGTCTCCCCCGGTTGCACCCCGGCGAAGGCGGACACCGCCTGCACCAGGGCGTCGGCGGCGGCCGGGTGCACCTGCCAGAACCCGGTGCCCTCGACCTCCCAGTCGCGGCCACCCGCCGAACGCTGGGCACGGCCGGCGGGCTCTTCGGGCACGTCGGCGCCCGGGCGCAGCACCTGGACGTCCTGCGGCCGCCCGCGGCGGTCCAGCGTGGACGTGGTCACCGCACCGGCCGAGTCGACGGCCACGTCGACCGCGCCGGCGTCCAACCAGCGCCGTCCGAGCACGGCCTGCGCGGCCGGCTCGACGGTGATCGGGCAGTCGTCGAGGGGGACGACGTCGTGCGAGCGGTGCCGGCGCAGCCCCGGGTCCCCGGCGCGGTCGACGGCGAACCGGGCCCGGGAGCGCCAGCGCAGCGGCCCGCCGGGCAGCGCCTCGACCGTCACCGGGACCTCCAGGCCGGCCAGCCGGGACAGCTGCTCCCGGACGACGGCGGCCTTGAGCTCCAGCTGCCCGGCGTGGCTGACGTGCTGCCAGTCGCAGCCGCCGCACTTGCCCGGGCCGCTGTAGGGGCAGGGCCGCTCGACCCGCTCCGGGGCCGCCTCGACCACCTCGACGGCGTCGGCTCGGCAGAAGCCGGCGTGCCGGTCCTCGGTCACCTCGACCACGACCCGCTCACCGGGCAGCGTGTGCCGCACGAACACCACGCGGCCCTCGTGCCGGGCGACGCAGTGCCCGCCGTGCGCCACCGGCCCCACGGTCACCTCGAACCGCCGACCCACCCAGCCGCCGGTCGGGTCCGGCGCCTGACGCTGCCGTCGGCCCTTCGGCCTCGGCGCAGGGGCCCGCCGCGAGCCTGCGAGCGGTGGGGGGCGGCGAGGTCCTTCATCCATACGGCGTCTGCTCCACGTCCTCGGTGAGGCCGCGGCGGAGGTCGCCGGGCGCGGGGGTGCCGTCCCGGGGGTCGCGGTCCAGCGAGCTCTCCAGCTGCCACGGCACGCTGGTGATCATCACGCCGGGCTGGAACTGCAGCCGGCTGCGCAGCCGCAGCGCGCTCTGGTTGTGCAGCAGGTTCTCCCACCAGTGCCCGACCACGTACTGCGGCACGAACACCACGACCAGCTCCCGCGGGCTGGACCGGCGGATGTCGCGGACCAAGTCGACGACCGGGCGGGTGATCTCGCGGTAGGGCGAGTCGAGCACGGTCAGCGGCACGGGGATGTCGTAGCGCTCCCAGTCGGCCTGCAGCGCGCGGGTGTCGGCGTCGTCCACGTTCACGGTGAGCGCGGTCAGCTGGTCGGGGCGGGTGGCCCGGGCGAAGGCCAGCGCCCGCAGCGTCGGCTTGTGCACCTTGGAGACCAGGACGACGGCGTGCACCTTCGAGGGCTTCATCCGCACGTCGCTGTCGGGCACCAGCTGCTCGGCCACGTGCGAGTAGTGCCGGTTGATCGAGCGCATCAGCAGGAAGATCACCGGCATCGCGGCGATGACGATCCAGGCGCCGCCGGCGAACTTCGTGACCACCACGATGGCCAGGACGACGGTGGTCAGCGTCCCGCCGATCGCGTTGATCACCCGGGACCGCTGCATCCGGCCGCGGGTCGGGGGATCGGTCTCCTCGCGCAGCTCCCGGTTCCAGTGCCGCACCATGCCCCACTGGCCGATGGAGAAGCTGGTGAACACCCCGACGATGTACATCTGGATCAGCTGGGTCGAGTCGGCGTGGAAGACCACCAGCAGCAGGACGGCGAACCCGGCGAGCAGCAGGATGCCGTTGCTGTAGACGAGCTTGTCACCGCGGGTGTGCAGCTGGCGGGGCATGTAGCGGTCCTGGGCCAGCACCGAGCCCAGCAACGGGAAGCCGTTGAAGGCGGTGTTGGCGGCCAGGATGAGCACCAGCGCCGTGGCGGCCTGCACGAAGTAGAAGCCGAGGGAGTCCGGGCCGCCGAAGACCGCGGCCGCCACCTGGGCGATCACCGTGCGCTGCGGTGCGTTCCCGCAGTCCGCGAAGCCGACCAGGTCGCAGGCGTTGTCCACGTACTTCACATCCGACAGCAGGGCCAGCGCGGTGACCCCGACGAACATCGTCGCGGCGATCCCGCCCATCAGCGCCAGCGTCGTGGCGGCGTTCCTGCTCTTGGGCGGGCGGAAGGCCGGCACCCCGTTGGCGATGGCCTCGACCCCGGTGAGCGCGGTGCATCCGGAGGCGAAGGCGCGCAGCACGAAGAAGATCAGCGCCAGGCCGGTCACGTTCTCGTAGCCGGGCTCGGCCTGCACCGCGTACCGGGCGCTCTCGGCGACCACCGGGTCGTCCAGCACCAGCTCGCGGATGAGCCCGGTGGCGATCATCACCATGATGCAGGCCACGAACGCGTACGTCGGGACGGCGAAGGTCTTGCCCGACTCGCGGACGCCGCGCAGGTTCATCGCCACGAGCAGGGCGACCAGCAGCACGGCGATCAGCAGCCGGTGCTCGTCGAGGGCCGGGAACGCCGAGATGATGTTGTCGGTGCCCGAGCTGACCGACACCGCGACCGTGAGCACGTAGTCGGTGAGCAGCGCGCTGGCCACCACCAGCCCGGCGAACTGTCCGTGGTTCTTCATCGCGACCTCGTAGTCGCCGCCGCCCGAGGGGTAGGCGTGCACCACCTGGCGGTAGGACAGCACCACCACGGTGAGCAGCAGGACCACGACCGCGGCCAGCCACGGGGTGAGGAAGAGGAACGTCGTCCCGGCGAGGGTCAGGAAGATCAGGATCTCCTGCGTCGCGTAGGCGACGGAGGACAGCGGGTCGCTGGCGAAGATGGGCAGGGCGAGGTGCTTGGGCAGCAGCGACTCACCCGCCTTGTCCGTGCGGACAGGCCGGCCGAGGACCAGGCGTTTCGGGAGTTGGCCGAGGTCGGACAGGGACGGCACGCCGCGATCGTACGGACGTGGGAGACGCCGGTGGGCCACCGCGGGGCGACCTCACTCACAGGAGCACCCCTCCGGGTGTGCCCACCCTCCCCGGCGCACCTCCCGGGCACCACGCCGGGTGTACGTTCGCGCGCTGTACGACCCGGTGTCCCACCGGGCCGGCAGAGCTCAAGCGGACGGGGTGGGATCGGGTGCACGTGGTCGTCATGGGCTGCGGCCGCGTCGGGTCGGCGATCGCTCGCCGGCTCGAGCAGATCGGCCACAGCGTCGCGGTGATCGACCAGGACGCCGAGGCCTTCCGCCGCCTCGGCCCGGAGTTCGGCGGCCGCCAGGTCACCGGGCTGGGCTTCGACCGGCAGACCCTGCTGGACGCCGGCATCGACACCGCCGGGGCCTTCGCCGCCGTCAGCAGCGGCGACAACTCCAACATCATCGCCGCCCGGGTGGCGCGGGAGACCTTCGGCGTCGAGCACGTCGTCGCCCGGATCTACGACTCGAAGCGGGCCGAGGTCTACGAGCGGATGGGCATCCCCAGCGTCGCCACCGTGCCGTGGACGGTGAACCGGCTGATGCGCGAGCTGCTCTCGGTCAAGGTCAGCGAGCTCTGGCGCGAGCCCACCGGCAAGGTCCTGCTCATGCGGGTCACCGTCACCGACGGCTGGGTCGGCCGGCCGCTGGCCGAGCTCGAGGCCGCCTCCGGCGCCCGCGCAGCGTGGTTGGTCCGCTTCGGCGAGGCCCAGCTCCCCTCCCCCACCACCGTGCTGCAGACCGGCGACCACCTCGTCGTCGCGGTCACCGACGAGCTCACCGACCGCGTGCACGCCGCCGTCGAGCAGGCACCCAGCGGAGGGCAGCACTGATGCGCGTCGCCATCGTCGGAGCCGGTGCGGTCGGCCGCTCCATCGCCACCGAGCTGCTGGGCAACGGGCACGCCGTGATGCTCATCGAGCGCAACGGCTCCCGGGTCAAGCCCAGGTCCGTGCCCGGCGCGGAGTGGGTCCAGGCCGACGCCTGCGAGGTCACCTCCCTGGAGGAGGCCCAGCTCGCCACCTGCGACGTGGTCATCGCCGCCACCGGTGACGACAAGGCGAACCTGGTCGTCTCGCTGCTGGCCAAGACCGAGTTCGCGGTCAACCGCGTCGTCGCCCGGGTCAAGGACCCGCGCAACGAGTGGCTCTACACCGAGGCCTGGGGCGTCGACGTCGCCGTCTCCACCCCACGGGTGCTGGCCGCCCTGGTCGAGGAGGCGGTCACCGTCGGCGACGTCGTCCGGCTGATGAGCTTCCGCAAGGGCGCGGCCAACCTGGTGGAGATCACCCTGGCCGAGGACACCCCGTGGATCGGCCGGCCCGTGCGCGAGGTGCCGCTGCCCCGGGAGACCGTGCTGACCACCATCCTGCGCGGCGACCGGGTGATCAACCCCGACCCCGACGAGCCGCTGGAGGCCGGCGACGAGCTGCTGTTCGTCACCCACGGCGAGGTCGAGGAGCAGCTCCAGCGGATGCTCTGCCCCGACGGCAGCTGCTGAAGGAGGACCCCTCGCCCCCCACCACGGGCAAGCTCGCGGCGGGGCCCTGCGAGGGGGCCGTCAGGAGGGCGGGGACTGCTCCGCGGCACGGTGGCGGTGCAGGCGGGCGACGACCCACAGGGTGACCACCAGCTGGACGGCGGTCACCGGCAGGCCCAGCACGACGCTGGAGGTGCCGAGCAGGCCCACCTCGTCGGCCCGGTAGAACACGTACTGGACGACGCCGCGCAGCAGGAAGACCCCGCCCCACAGCACGGTCAGCCAGCCGTAGGCGCGCAGCACGCGCGGGTCCTCGCGCCACGGGGTGTCCGGTGCGGGGTCGGCGGGCCGGGCGGCGCCCGGCACCGGGGTGTCGGCGACGACCACCGGGTCGGTGCCGCGGCGCAGCCGGTAGCGGAACGAGGGCAGCTTGTGCCCCGCCATGGACCCGAGGTGGCTGGGGGCGAGGAACTCGGCGATGACACCCACCAGCGGCCGGCGCACCAGCAGCGAGCCGAGCACCACCACGCCGATGGCCAGGTTGCGGATGATGCCGATGACGAAGAAGTCGCGGGCCTCGCCGGTGCGCGCGGCGATGAAGACGGCCACGGCGACGGCGAACAGGCCGCTGATCGCCTGCTGGATGCTCTCCCGGCGGACCAGCCGCAGCAGGAAGACCAGCACCGCGGCCACCACCGCGGCCCAGATGCCGACGGTCAGCCCGCTGATGCCGTTGGCGACGATGAAGGCGATGGTCGGCAGCGAGGCGTCGACCATGCCGCGCCAGCCGCCCAGCTGGTCGAGCACCATGTGCCGGTCGAAGGCGGTGTTCTCGCCCTCGGGCCGGCCACCCTGCGACGGGGTGCTCATCGCCTGCGCCCGTCGGGTCGTGCCGTCACGCCCGGACCCCCGAGGGGGTCACCCGGCGCTCAGCTCGTACCAGGGGTTGTAGATGACCTGCCGGCCCTCGAAGGCGGCGAACCGGCCGCGGGCGGTCAGCCGGCGGCCGGGCTCGATGCCCGGGATGCGGCGACGGCCCAGCCAGACCAGGGTCACCGAGCCCGAGCCGTCGAAGAGCTCGGCCTCCAGCGTGGGCACGGTCTCCCGCGGGGTGTAGACGACGGACTTGATCCGCCCGGTCACGGTCACGACCTGGCCCTTGCGGCACGCGCTGACCGCCGAGCAGCCGGCGATCGCTGCGTCGGAGCGCAGCCCCTGCGCCTCCACCGTGCGGTCGTCCGCGGTGAGCTTGTGCAGCGTGCGGGAGAGCCAGCTGCGCGCACCGGACTGCGCTGCCGGCTCTGTCCTGGTCTCGGTCACGACTCCAGCGTAGTGCGGCCGGCACCCGCTGTCCGACGTGCTGTGAGCCACTCCACGACGCGTCGCCAGGCCGGCCCGGCCAGGTCGATCGCGGCCATGTGGTCACCGGGGACGACAGCGAGCTCGACGGCGTCCCCGGCGGCGGTCGCAGCCGCGGCGAAGCGCCGGCTCTGCTCCAGCGGCACGGTCGTGTCGTCCTCGCCGTGCACGCACAGCACCGGCACGCCGGTGGGCAGCAGGCGCACCGGGTCCGCCGCGGCGTAGCGCCCGGGCACGTCGGCGGGGGTGCCGCCGAGGAACGCCACCGTGGCGCCGTCCCCCAGGTCGGCGGCGACGGCCGCGCCGAGGTCCAGCACCCCGGCCTGGGACACCACCGCGGTGACCGGCACCCGGGGACCGGCACCGGGGGCGCCGTCGGGCAGCTGCCCGCGGCCGGCCGCCCAGGCGGCGAGGTGCCCACCGGCCGAGTGCCCGACCACGGTCACGTCGGTGAGGTCGAGGCGGGGGGCCGCCGGCAGGTCGGGCAGGGAGTCCAGCGCCGCCGCGACGTCGGCCAGGGTGGTCGGCCAGCCACCGCCGGCACCGACCCGGCGGTACTCCACGGCGACCGCCGCCCACCCGGCCGCGGCCAGGTCGGCGGCCAGCGGCCGGGCCAGCTCGATGCCGTACCGGGCGCGCCAGAACCCGCCGTGCACGACCACCACCACCGGCGCCGGGGCACCGCCGTCCGGGAGGGTGACCTCGAGGAACTGGTCCGGCCCGGGCCCGTAGGTGTGGGTGGTCGGCTGCCCTGCCCCGCTCACGCCGGAGCGTCCGGGGGGATGGGCGGGGTGGCGCCGCCCGGGCTGCGGCCGGCGGCCTGCTGGCGGGCCACCTGCTCGGCGGCCTGCGCCGGCAGGGTCAGCGGCAGCGGGTCGCGCACCGGCATCGGCCCCGTGCCGCGGACGACGACCACACCGCGGAACGCCGCCTCCAGCGGGGCACCGGCCTCCGGGCTGGTCGCCGCCGGGCCGCTCATCATCCCGCGCAGGAACCACCGCGGACCGTCGACGCCGAGGAACCGGGCCGGCCGGCGCACCATCGTGGGCGTGGTCGTCCCCGGCTGCGGCGCCGTGGGCAGCAGCACCGTGCCGGCCAGCTCGCGGCCGAAGGGGCCCTCGACCTCGGTCAGCTGAGCGCCCTGGGTGGCGGCACCGCGAGCCAGCTCGATCCGGACCTCGTCCCAGAGACCGGCCGCCCGGGGTGCGGCGAAGACCGACAGCTGCAGCAGGGAGTCCCCGTAGCGGAGGCTGGCGCCCACGACCTGCTGCTGGGCGTTGACGTCGACCCGCAGCTCCATGCCCGGCAGCGCCGGCAGGCGCAGCGCGCCGAGGTCGATGCGCAGCGCGCCGTCGTCCGGAGCGTCCGCTGCATCCCAGGGGCCGCTGGTGCCGACCTCCTCGCGGTCGCGCACCTGCGGCTCGGGGGGCACCCCGCGCTCGCGGAGGCTGCGGTCGATCCGGTTGCGCCGGCGTCCGATGGGCATCGTCAGGCCCGTCCTTCCAGGGATGAGGGGGTTGCGTCGGGCGAGGGCCGGTCCAGCACGCCGGCCCCGCCGGTCGACCCGTGGCCGCCGCTGCCGCGCTCGCTGGCGGGCAGCTCGGCGACCGGTACGAAGCGCGCCCGCACGACCGGCTGGACGACCAGCTGGGCGATCCGGTCGCCGCGGGACAGCCGGATCGGTGTCGTCGGGTCCAGGTTCACCAGGTTCACCCTGATCTCGCCGCGGTAGCCCGCATCGATCGTGCCCGGCGCGTTGACCAGGCTCAGCCCCAGCCGGTGGGCCAGCCCCGAGCGGGGGTGCACGAAGCCGGCGAACCCCTCGGGGATGGCCATGGCCACCCCGGTGCCGACCAGCGCCCGCTGGTGCGGGGCCAGCTCGACGTCCTCGGCCAGGCAGAGGTCGGCACCGGCGTCACCGGGCAGCGCGTAGCCGGGGACGACGGCGCCCGGGCCGGTGAGCAGCACCGGGACGTCGACCGACGCTGCCGACCGGGCCTCGGCGGCGGGCTCCTCGGCGTGGGGTGCGGGCACGGCGGCGAGGCTAGCCCCGCCGCCCCCGCCGCCCCCGCCGCCCCCGCCGCCCGCGCGGGGCCGGTCGCCCGCGCGGGGCCGGACGCCGCGCACCGGGGCGGGGCTCAGGGCTTCGCGGCGGGCGGCAGGTGCAGGTCGGCCCGCAACCGGTCGGCCAGCGTCACGGTCGCCTTCCGGTTGCCGCGGGCGGCCAGGCTGGCGCCGACCAGCAGCGGCGCCATCGAGGTGGTGCTGCGGGCCATCCGCCGGGTCAGCCGACGGCGCACCGCGGAGGCGCCGGCCGTGCCGAGCATCGACAGCAGCCCGCCGGAGCCGGAGGAGCCCACCGCCCGCTGCGTCGTCCAGCTCGCCAGGTAGGCACCGGCGCGGGCCCGGGCGTCACCGGGCGCCGGACGGCCGGCCAGCTCGTGCAGCTCACCGACCAGGACCACCTCGACCGCGGCCACCAGCACCGTCTGGGCGCCCAGCTCCAGCGGGACGGCGACCATCGTGGGCGGGGCGAACCACTGCGCGGCGGCCAGGCCACCGGTCGCGGCCCCCACGCCCGCGGTCAGCCGGGCCGCCCGGGCGACGAGGATGTCGGCGATCTCGGCGTCGGACGCCCCGGGGTGGGTGGCCCGCAGCCGGGCCGCGTCGCGGATCGGCAACCGGGGCGCTGCGGCGTCCAGCAGGTCCGACAGCAGCCCGCTGGAACCGATCCCCCCGCCGTTCCCGGTTCCACCGTTCCTGGTGCCCGTGCCCGGACCCGGCGTCCCCGCACCGGCCCGGGAGCTACCGGCGGGCCCGTCGGAACGCTCGGTGCGGGCGGCGCCGGCGACGGCCGAGACGACCTCGGCCAGCACGCTGCCCGCCGCGCGGGCGCCGGCCGACGCGCGCCGGGCACCGGCGGGCCCGGCCTTGTCATCGCCGCCGCCCAGCAGGCCCGCGACGGCGTCGGCCAGCGCACGCCCGGCGGCGCCGAGCCCGTCGCCGGGTCCGGTGCCGCCGCCGATGACCTCGCCCTCGACCGGCTCCCCCACCGGACGCGGCGGTGGGACGTCGCGCGGTGATCCTGTGCCCTGACCGTGCTGTGTCATCGGTGCCTCTCCGTCCAGAACTCCGGTACTGCCCGCAGCTGTCCGGTCACGAACGTCCGGCGGACAGCCGGGTCGGCCTCGTCACCGGGCCCCGCCGCGAGCCTGCGGGTGGCGGGGCCCGGTGCCGGGGTCCGGCGACTTCTTCAGGCGGCGCAGTCGCGGCAGTAGAGCTGGTCGCCCTTGGTGGCCGCCAGCCGGCTGCGGTGCTGCACCAGGAAGCAGCGCGAGCAGGTGAACTCGTCCTCCTGCTTGGGCAGCACGCGGACCGTGAGCTCCTCGTTGGACAGGTCCGCCCCGGGGAGCTCGAGGTTCTCGTTGAAGTCGGTCTCGTCGACGTCGACCGACGAGGACTGCGCCTCCGCCCGGCGGGCCTTCAGCTCCTCGAGGGAGTCCTCGCCGAGCTCGTCGGCCTCGTTGCGCCGGGGTGCGTCGTAGTCCTGGGCCATGGTGTGCCCTCTCTCTCTCGTCGCGGGCGCTCGGCCCGCTCGTCTGCCCCCGGCGCTCCGAGCTGCCGGTGGGTGGTGCCGGCCGCCCGAGCGGCCGGTGGTCTGGCGTCGGCCGGCGGCCCCCTGCTGGGCCGCCGGCCGGGTGGCACGGTGGTGCACCGGAGGCATCCGGCCGACCGGGTGCGGACTCGCGTCCGCGTGGTCGGCCCAGCGCCCCGTGCTGCGCTCCGGCCAGCCGCCCAACGTCATGGGGCTCCCGTTTGTGCCCGCCTGTCGCGGCCGGGCACGTCGGGGTCCCGCCGACGTCGTCCTGGGGGCGGAGCGCCAGAGGGTACCCCTCCCGCGGATCGACCCGGGGAGGCCCGGGACGCGCCCCCGCAGCCTGCCCGCCGACCAGCGGCGCCACACCTGGGACGCCGCTGGTCGGCGGCCCGGTCGACCGCCGGCCGGGCCGGGACCGCCCGCGCCCCGGGACGGGACGCGCCGGGTCCCCGCGCGGTGCGCCGCAGCCACCGCGCACGCCACTAGGGTCACTCCCGTGCCAGAGCTCGCCGCTGTGAGGACCCCGTGACCGACCTCGCGAGCGAGCCCGGCGTGCGGCGTGCCGGCCCCCGCCGCACCCGGCGTCCCATCCCGGCCCTGGTGCTGCTGCTGCTCCTGGCCCTGGCCGCCCTCGCCGTGTGGTTCAACGTCCTCGGCGACGAGCAGCGCCGGGACGAGGAGCGCGCGGCGGCCTGCAGCAGCGGCGCCGCCGCCGTCCCCGCCGCGGTCGACCCGGCGACCTTCACGATCAACGTGCTCAACGCCTCCGACGTCGCCGGCGAGGCGGGGCAGGTCGCCGAGACGCTGCGCTCCCGCGGCTTCACCGTCGGCCTGGTCGAGAACGACCGCAGCGGCACCGAGGTGACCGGCGTCGGCGAGGTCCGGTTCGGCCCCGGCCGCGCCGACCTCGCCCGCTTCGTGGCCCTGCAGCTCCCGGGCGCCGGCGAGCGGCAGGACGGCCGCGCCGAGGCGACCGTCGACGTGGTCATCGGCCCGCAGTTCGCCGGTCTGGCCACGCAGGACGCGGTGGCCGCGGCGCTGGTGCCGCCGACGACCGCCGCCGGGGAGTGCCCGGCGGCGTAGGTGCTCCGCCGGTCAGCCGTCGGTGTGCAGGCGCTCCAGCAGCTCGACCAGCGGGCCGGCCACCGACGGCGCGGCGGCCACGGCCATCGGCTCGGCGAACGGCCGCCCGGCGGTGCCGGTGACCACGAGCCCGGCCTCGGCGGCGATCAGCGCACCGGCCGCGTGGTCCCAGGGCTTGAGGCCCTGCTCGTAGTAGGCGTCGACCCGGCCGGCCGCAGCCGCGCACAGGTCCAGGGATGCACACCCCCAGCGGCGGATGTCGCGCACCTCCGGCAGCAGCTGGGCGACCACCGCGCCCTGCGCCCGGCGCTGCTCGGCCCCGTAGCCGAAGCCGGTGGCCACCAGCGACCGGTCCAGCGACGCCGGCGAGCTGCCGTGCAGCTGCATCATCGCCGCGCCCGGGGCGGTCAGCCAGGCGCCGCCGCCGCGGACGGCGGTGCAGAGCTCGCCGGTGGCGACGTTGAGCACCACGCCGACCTCGGTGCGCCCGTCGACCTCACCGGCGATGGAGACCGCGAACGCCGGCAGCCCGTAGAGGAAGTTGACGGTGCCGTCGATCGGGTCGACGATCCAGCGGACGCCGCTGCTGCCCTCGGTCGAGGCGCCCTCCTCCCCCAGCACGCCGTCGTCCGGGCGGGCCTCGAGCAGCCGGCGCACGATCAGCGTCTCGCTGGCGCGGTCGACGGCGGTGACGACGTCGACGGGTGAGGACTTGGTGTCGACCTGGTCGGCAGCGGTGCTGCGACCGGCGCCGACGAGCAGTGCGGCCTCCTCGGCCGTGGCCCGGGCCAGCTCGAGCAGCTCGGTGCCCAGGTCGGGCTGGGCGGTGCCGGAGGTCATCACGAGGAGGGATCCTGCCCGACCTGCGCACCTCCGGTGCGGTGGGTCACTAGCCTGTCCGCGTGCAGGGCTTCGGAGTGGACATCGGTGGCAGCGGTATCAAGGGTTGCGTCGTCGACCTGGACAAGGGCGAGCTGGTGGGTGAGCGGGTACGGATCCCGACGCCGCAGCCGGCGCTGCCCGACCCGGTCTACGGCGTGGTGGCCGACATCGTCGGCCAGTTCGGCTGGGAGGGGCGCATCGGCGTCACCTATCCCGGGGTCATGAAGCACGGCGTGGCGTTCACCGCCGCGAACATGGACCACTCGTGGATCGGCACTGACATGGCGGTCGGTCTCGAGGGGGTCATCCCGGGCACGGTGCAGACGCTGAACGACGCCGATGCCGCCGGCATCGCCGAGATGGCCTACGGCGCCGGCCGGGGCGAGCGCGGGCTGGTCCTGATGCTCACCTTCGGCACCGGCATCGGCAGCGCCCTGTTCATCGACGGCCAGCTCGTGCCCAACACCGAGTTCGGGCACATCGAGGTCGACGGCGCCGACGGTGAGAAGGCCGCCTCGGCCGCCGCGCGGGAGCGCGAGGGCCTCAGCTGGCCGGCCTGGGCCAAGCGGGTCGACCGCTACCTCGACACCCTCGAGATGAGCCTGTGGGCCGACCTGGTCATCGTCGGCGGCGGGGTCAGCAAGAAGGCCGAGAAGTGGGTGCCGCATCTGTCCACGCGCACCCGGGTGGTGCCGGCCCAGCTGCTCAACGACGCCGGCATCGTCGGCGCGGCACTGGCCGCCGAGCAGCACATCGGGCAGTGACGGTCGGGCCCCGGGTGCTCCCCGGGGCCCGCCGCTGCGCCCGCGGGCGGGGACGCGCTGGTCATCGGGCCGCCCCCTGGGCAGAACCTGTGGACCGCCGACCGGCCGTCGTTACAATGGGGGCGCCCCACGCGCCGCTCCCCCAGCCAGCAGGCCATCCCCCGCTCCCAGCACGGTGAAACGCCTCCCCGGTGCGTCACCGGCCGGGAACGCCGGCGGGCCGCTGGCACGAGCCGGCGCCGGAGGCCGCTGCCCGCGGGCCACACGGCTCTCGAGGAACGCACCGCAGTAGTACGGGAAGGAACCCGAGTGCCCGCCGACCAGCCAGGACCGGAGTCGAACACGGTGAGCAGCCCGAGCCGCAGCAGGACGGTCGCCGCCCGTTCCACCGCCGCGACGCAGACCACCGCCCCGGTCGCCGCAGCCAAGAAGGCCCCGGCCAAGAAGGCCACCGCGAAGTCCGCGACCGGCACCACCGCCCGCACGACCGCCGCCCGCAAGCCGACGATCGCCCCCTCCCCGGGCACCGGCACGGGCGCCGTGCTCACCGCGGTCGCCTCCGAGGGCAGCACCCTCGCCGTCGTCGACGCCGGCGCTGCCGGCCTCAAGCTCGACGAGACCGTCGTGACCGGCAAGGACGGCGTCGCCGTCGCCGAGCCCGAGGAGAAGGACGCCGAGGGCGGCGACTTCGAGTGGGACGACGAGGAGGAGTCCGAGGCGCTGCGGCAGGCCCGCAAGGACGCCGAGCTCACCGCATCGGCCGACTCCGTCCGCGCCTACCTCAAGCAGATCGGCAAGGTCGCGCTGCTCACGGCCGAGGAGGAGGTCGACCTCGCCAAGCGGATCGAGGCCGGGCTCTACGGCTCCGAGCGGCTGCGCCAGGTCGAGGAGGAGGGCCAGAAGCTCTCCCCCCAGATGCGCCGCGACCTCAACTGGATCGTCCGCGACGGCGAGCGGGCCAAGAACCACCTGCTGGAGGCCAACCTCCGCCTCGTGGTCTCCCTGGCCAAGCGCTACACCGGCCGTGGCATGGCGTTCCTGGACCTGATCCAGGAGGGCAACCTCGGGCTCATCCGTGCGGTCGAGAAGTTCGACTACACCAAGGGCTACAAGTTCTCCACCTACGCCACCTGGTGGATCCGCCAGGCCATCACCCGCGCGATGGCCGACCAGGCCCGCACCATCCGCATCCCGGTGCACATGGTCGAGGTCATCAACAAGCTCGGCCGCATCCAGCGCGAGCTGCTCCAGGACCTGGGCCGCGAGCCCACCCCGGAGGAGCTGGCCAAGGAGATGGACATCACCCCGGACAAGGTGCTGGAGATCCAGCAGTACGCCCGGGAGCCGATCAGCCTCGACCAGACCATCGGCGACGAGGGCGACAGCCAGCTCGGTGACTTCATCGAGGACTCCGAGGCCGTCGTCGCCGTCGACGCGGTGAGCTTCACGCTGATGCAGGACCAGCTGACCAGCGTCCTGCAGACGCTGTCCGAGCGCGAGGCCGGCGTCGTCCGGCTGCGCTTCGGCCTCACCGACGGCCAGCCGCGCACCCTCGACGAGATCGGCCAGGTCTACGGGGTCACCCGGGAGCGGATCCGGCAGATCGAGTCCAAGACGATGTCCAAGCTTCGCCACCCCAGCCGCTCCCAGGTGCTGCGCGACTACCTGGACTGAGGACCTCGCGTCCCCCACCCTTCGCAGGCTCAGGACGGGACCCCGACGCGAGGCCGATGGCGGGCCCTGCGAGGAGGTCGGACGGCCGGTGCCCCGGCGGGGGCGCCGGCCGTCGTCGTCCTCCCGGCGGGACGGTGCCCCGGCGGCTGTCCAGCTCCCGGGCCGTGCACCACTCCCATCGGGTGACGGCACGGTGTACAGCGGCGCCCGACGGGTAGACGGCGTAGCGTGGGCCCCGTCAGAACAGCAGCGGACCCACAGCCGGCCTGAGCGCCGGTGACAGCACGACCAGTACGTGCACGACCCGGACCCAGTTCCGAACCAGTGACGTCCCCTGCGCCGAACCGCTCCACCAGACGTCCAGATGATCACGACCGCATCTCTTTCGGCGAGTCATGGTGATCGGGCGTCGGATCGGGAACACGAGGGGCCATCCTGGCGCTGTGCAGGAGGCCGATCCGCAGCCGCGGGTCCGTGCGGTAGAGAGCGAGTGATGAGCCAGATGACCCAGACGCTGACGACGACCCCGCCCACCGAAGAACTCGTCGTTCCCTTCCACTGCGACCGTTGCGGTGCTCTGGCCAAGGTGCGAGTGGTCCTCCCCTCCGGGAGTGACCTCGTCTTCTGTGGACACCACGCACGTGAGTACGAGGACAAGCTCCGCGACCTCGCGGCCGACATCATCGAGACCGACGGCGAGGCGCGCCTCTCCTCCTGAGTGCGGGAACTAACGTCGCGCCAGCGATGAAGCCCACACCCGACGAAGCCGCTGACGTCTCGACCCCGCACCCCGGGGTCGAGGGGTCGGCGGCTTCGTCGTTCCCGGGGCCCGGTCCCAGGGACCAGCGATCCGGAGAGCGCCCGATGCCGACCGACCCCTCCGACACCGTGCGCCTCCGACCGGACGGCACGATCGGCGGCAACCGGCCCGGACCGCCCCCGGTGCCCGCCGGGACGCCGGCCGCCCCGGACGAGAGCCAGGTCATCGGCGCCCCGGTCCCGGTCACGGAGCCCGCGGCCGACGCGACCAGCGCGATACCGCCGGTCCCCGACGCCGCGCCGCACGACACGACCCAGCACCTCACCCCGGTCCCCGACGGTTCCGACAGCCCCGGCGGACCGCCGTCGGCTCCCGGGGACGGCGACGGTTCCGGTGGTGGACCGCCGCCCGCGCCCGCCGGCGGGGGCGGGAGCTGGTGGCGCCGCCGGGCGGTGCTGGTGCCGGCCGCCGCGGTCCTCGCGCTGGCCGCCGGCTACGGCGTCGACCTGCTCACCTCCGGTGACCACGTGCCGCGCGGCACGGTCGTGGCCGGGGTGGAGCTCGGTGGCCTGTCCCCCGCCGCCGCCGCCGCTCGGCTGGAGAGCGACCTCGCCCCGCGGGTGGCGGCCGACCGCGCCGTGCAGGCCACCGACGTCCAGGCGTCCCTGCACCCGGCCAGCGCCGGCCTGGCCCTCGACGTCCCGGCCACGGTCGACGCCGTCGACGACCAGCCGTTGAACCCGTGGACCCGGCTGACCTCGCTGTTCGGCGACCGCGAGTCCGACGCGGTGCTCACCTCCGACGAGCCGGCGCTCACCGCGCAGCTGGACCAGCTGGCCACCACCGTCGACCGGGCCCCGGTCGACGCCTCGATCGAGATCGACGGGACGACGCCCCGGCTGGTCGAGCCCGCCGACGGGCGCACCCTGGACCGGGCCGGCGCGGCACGGGCGCTCACCACCGCGCTGTCCTCCGGCGCCGACCCGGCCACGCCCGTCGAGCTGCCCGTCGACGTCACCGCCCCGCGCGTCGCCGCGGCGGAGGCCCAGCACGTGCTGGACGGCGTGGTCACGCCCGGGCTGGCCGCACCGGTGTCCGTCGTCGGCTCCCCGGCCGGCTCCCCGGTCGAGCTCCCGGTCAGCGCGATCGCTGCCTCGCTGACCTTCACCCCCGCCGACGACGGCACGCTGGGGGTCGCGGTCGACCCGGTCGCGCTGCAGACCGCGATGGGCGAGGACCTCTCCGTCTTCGGCTCCCCTGCCCGGGACGCCCGCTTCGAGGTCTCCGGCGACACGGTGTCCGTCGTCCCCTCGGTCGACGGTGAGGGCATCGACCCCGCCGGCCTCGCCGCCCAGCTGGTACCGGTCCTCGACGACCCGGCCCCCCGGTCGGTGACGGCCACGCTGGGCCCGGTGCCGGCGGGCTTCACCACCGAGCAGGCGCAGGCGCTCGGGATCGAGGAGAAGGTCAGCGACTTCACCACCCGGTTCACCAACGCCGCGAGCGGGACGAACATCCGGGTGGTCGCGGAGGAGGTCGACGGGGCGCTCGTGCGGCCCGGAGAGACCTTCAGCCTCAACGAGTACACCGGCCCGCGCGGCACCGCCCAGGGCTACGTGCCCGCCGCGGTGATCAGCGGCGGTGAGCTGTCGCAGGCGGTGGGCGGCGGCATCAGCCAGTTCGCCACCACGATGTTCAACGCGGTCTTCTTCGCCGGGCTCGAGGACGTCCACCACAAGCCGCACAGCTTCTACATCAGCCGTTACCCCGCCGGCCGGGAGGCGACGGTGTACGAGGGCCAGATCGACCTGCAGTGGCGCAACGACACCGAGACCGGCATCTACGTGCAGACCGAGTGGGTGCCCGGCGCGCTGACGGTGAGCTTCTGGGGTACGAAGTACTACGAGATCGAGTCGGTGAGCGGTGAGCGCCGCAACGCCCGGGAGCCCGCGGTGCAGGAGAAGGTCGACGACGGCAACTGCACGCCGCAGTCGGGCTCGACCGGCTTCGACATCACCGTGACCCGGGTGTTCACGGACGTCGCCAGCGGCGCCGAGCTGCGCCGCGAGGACTTCGACACCCACTACGCCGCCGAGGCCGTCATCCGCTGCGTCCCGCCGCCGCCGGTCCTCGACCCCGCGCAGCCCGACCCCGCGCAACCCACCCCCGGTCAGCCCACCCCCGACCAGCCTGCGCCCGGGCAGCCCCCGGCCACTCCGGGTGCCCCGGCGTCCCCCGCGCCGGCCGGACGCCGTCCCGGGCACCGCACCGCCGGCACGCCCCGGCGACGGCGCTGAGGGGGGCTCCCCCGAAGGAGGCGCTGCCCGGGGAGGACGACGCCGGCGCCGGGCCGGCCGTGCACACTGGGACCGTGGCCTCCGCCCTTCCGCGCAGCTCGACGGCGCCCGCCGTCCCGCCGCCGGACGGCGCCGCGGAGGCCGGGGAGCCCGCGCCGCGCCGGCGGCTGCTGGACCGGTTGCCGACCCCGGTGCGCGTGCCGTTGCAGGTGCTGGGCAGCAGCGCGGCCAAGGCCTGGCACGACCGCATCCTCGGGTTGTCCGCCGAGGCCGCGTTCTGGCAGGTGCTGTCGGTGCCCCCGCTGCTGATCGGGCTGCTCGGGTCGCTGGGCTACCTGGGCTCCTGGATCGGCGCGGACGCCGTCGCCCAGATCGAGGACCAGCTGGTGAGCGCCTCGGCGGAGGCGCTGACGCCCGGCGTCGTCGACACGCTGGTGCGCCCGACGCTGGAGGACATCCTGGGCTCGGGCCGGCTGGACGTGGTCAGCCTGGGCTTCGTGGTGTCGTTGTGGGCCGGGTCGTCGGCGACCGCGACGTTCCTCAACACCGTCGTGATCGCCTATGACCAGCGCGACGTGCGCGGCCCGGTCAGGACCCGGCTGATGGCGCTGTGGTTGTTCATCGTGGGCCTGGGGCTCGCGGTGCTGACCCTGCCGCTGCTGGTGCTGGGCCGCACCACCCTGGTCGCGCTGCTTCCGCCGGACTGGCAGGACACCGCGACGCTGCTGGTCAACGCCGTGTACTGGCCGCTGGTGGTGGTCGGGCTGATCGTGGCGATCACGAGCTTCTACCACATGGTCCTGCCGCGGCGCATCCCCTGGCGCCGGCACCTGACCGGGGCGGTGTTCGCCGTGGTCTTCTTCATCGCCACGGCGGTGGTGCTGCGCGGCTACGTCGCGGACATCCTGACCACGGCCCTGCCCTACGGAGCGCTCGCCGCCCCGATCGCGGCACTGCTGTTCTGCTTCCTGCTGGGCATGTCGCTGATCCTGGGAGCAGAGCTCAACGCCACCATCGACGCCCGCTGGCCGTCCGGGCCACGCCGGCACGACCGCCGGCGGCAGCGCCGCCGCGCGGCCCGGATCGAGCTCGAAGCCCGCGCCCTCGGCCTCCGTTGAAGGACCCCGGCGCCCCCCGACCCACGCTCCGCGCGGGTCGGGACCCTGCGCCCGGGCCTACTTCTTGAGCTGGTTGTAGACCTCTTTGCAGGCCGGGCAGACGGGGCTGCCGGGCTTCGGTGACTTCGTCACCGGGAACACCTCGCCGCACAGCGCCTCGACCATGTTGCCCATGACGGCGCTCTCGGCGATCTGGTTCTTCTTGACGTAGTGGAAGACCTCGTTGGCGCTGCCGGTGTCCGACTCGCGGACGTCGGGACGCTCGAGGACGTCGCTGCTGCTCACAGGCTCTCCCTGGCTCCGGGGTGCGGGACGGTAGCCGGCAGGTCACCGGACCCCGCTGCACCGCTGTCCATGATGACAGGCCCCGGCGCCCGCGCCGGGGTCACATGTCGATGACGCGGGCCCTGCTGCTGCCGGACTCGAGGATGCGGTCCGGCGCCGGCGGCGTGTACCGGTTGACGTCGAGCTTCCGCTTCGGGGGCCGGTCGTTGGCCATGACCACGGCGATCCACGGCAGGATCGTGCCGAGCACGGCGAAGACGGCCATCAGCCACAGCGAGTACTGCGCGGTCAGCGCGGCGATGACCAGGCTGCTGCCACGGATCGCCATGGTGATCGAGTAGCGGCGCTTGCGGGCCGCGTGCTGGTCGGCCTGGCTCGGCTCCGCCTCGGTGATGAGCAGCGGCTCGCCGTGGTCGTGTCGGCTGGTGAACTGGCTGGAGGCCACGGACGCCCTTCCTGGACCGGGCCGGGGGAAGGGCGGCGGTGGTCGGCTGGGTGGTTCGACCGGCCCCGGAGCCCCCGGCTCCGGGCCCCATGGTGCCACTCGATCGTGCACCACGCAGGTGTCCGGGGGTGCCCTCCGAACCGCCCCGAACCGCACCGAACCGCCCCGAACCGCTCCGAACCGCTGCGGCCGGGATCCCGGCACCCCGGCGGCACCAGGGCGCAGCCGGCCACTGCCGCGGCAGGGCGATCACCGCGAGCGGCGGGTCGACCTCCCCCGTCCCGGCGGGAGCCAGGTGAGCACGAGCACCGCGACGGCGGCCAGCACCGCGACGCTGAACGGCACGAGGCCGGCGGAGACCGCACGGATGCCGACCGGGTGGTCCTCGACCGGGGGTGGACCGGCGCCGGGGCGCGTCCGCGGCAGGATGGGCGGATGCGTGCGGTGGTGACCCGGGTCAGCGAGGCGTCGGTCACGGTGGACGGCGAGGTGGTCGGGGCGATCGGCGCCGGGCTGCTCGCCCTGGTCGGGGTGGGGCGCGACGACGACGCCGACCGGGCCCGCGCGCTGGGCCGCACGCTGCACGAGCTGCGGGTCTTCCCCACCGACGACGGCGCCCGCTCGGTCGGTGACCTGGCGCTGCCGGTGCTGGTGGTCAGCCAGTTCACCCTCTACGCCGACACCCGCAGGGGTCGCCGTCCCTCCTGGGCCGACGCCGCACCCCGGGGGCTCGCCGAGCCGCTGGTGGCCGAGGTGGTCGCCGAGCTGGTCCGCCGCGGCACGGCGGTGCAGACCGGCCGGTTCGGGGCGCGGATGTCGGTGGCCTCGGTGAACGAGGGGCCGATGACCCTGCAGCTGGAGGTCTGACCGCCGCTGCCCGTCGGGACGGATGTTCGCCGCCCGCGTTCCGTGGGCATCACAGCGTTGCCATCCGACCACCCGCAGTCGTCAGACGGGTGCCGAGCGACACACCTGCTCGTTGCCTGTGAGTTGTGCACCACCGGAACACCGGCCCACCCCGGCCCGTTGCACACGATGTACCACACCGGACAGACGGCTGGAGAGCCACCCGGCCAACCCGGGTCGAGCCTCCGACCTCCACCGGGGTGCACCGCACATCGACGACGCGGTGCATCCGGACCCCGAAGCAAGGACGAAGACCATCGTGACCGTGCTGCAGTCCTCCCCCACCGACACCCTCGAGGTGCGCTCGCCGCGCCGGGCGCCGGACACCAGTGGCCTGGTGTCGACGGACCTGGTGCGCGTGTACCTCAACACCATCGGCAAGACCGCGCTGCTGACCGCCGAGCAGGAGGTCGAGCTGGCCAAGCGCATCGAGGCCGGGCTGTACGCCGAGCGGCTGCTGGGCGAGAAGCAGCTGACCCCGGCGGTCAAGCGCGACTACGGGCTCCTGGCCGCCGACGGCAAGGGCGCCAAGGCCCACCTGCTGGAGGCCAACCTCCGGCTGGTCGTCTCGGTCGCCAAGCGCTACACCGGCCACGGCATGACGTTCCTGGACCTGATCCAGGAGGGCAACGTCGGCCTGATCCGCGCGGTCGAGAAGTTCGACTACACCAAGGGCTTCAAGTTCTCGACCTACGCGACGTGGTGGATCCGCCAGGCCATCACCCGCGCCATGGCCGACTCCGGCCGCACGATCCGGCTGCCCGTCCACCTGGCCGAGCAGGTCAACAAGGTCGTGCGCACCCGCCGCCGGATCCACCAGGAGCTGGAGCGCGAGCCCACCGCCGAGGAGCTCGGCCTCGAGCTGGACATGACCCCCGAGCGGATCACCGAGCTGCTCGAGTACTCCCGCGACCTGGTCTCCCTCGACCAGACCGTCGGCGCCGACGAGGAGTCCCGGCTCGGTGACTTCATCGAGGACGCCGATGCCGCGGTCGCCGAGGACGCCGTCGCCTTCCAGATGATGAAGGGCGACGTGCGCAACGTCCTGCAGACGCTGGAGGACCGCGAGCGCGACGTCGTGATCATGCGCTTCGGCCTGGACGGCAACCAGCCGCGCACGCTGGAGCAGATCGGCAAGCAGTTCGGGCTGTCCCGCGAGCGGGTGCGCCAGATCGAGCGCGAGACGATGAACAAGCTGCGCGACCCGCAGCGCGCCGACGCCCTCCGGGACTATCTCGGCTGACGCCCTCCGGACGTCACCGCGGCCAGGTGCCGTGCCCCGGCGGCGTTGAGCCGCTGGCCGAGACCGCGTCGGGAGCCTCCGGCCCCGCGACGCGGTCTCGGACCGGCCTTCGGCCGGGGGTCCGTACTCGTCCCCGGCTGGGCGATGACCACGAGAGCCCGCTCACCCCCCACGGGGGGGCGGGCTCTCGTCATGTGCCGGGGCGGAACATGCGGCGGGGGCCGGGCTCCACCCGGGCGGTGGGTGGGCCGACCCGGACCTGCGCGCCGGCGACGACCAGCGACCGGCCGCCGTGCCAGGCGTCGGCCGGGCCGACGATGACCGGCTCCAGGTTCAGCGCCAGCACCTCGGGCAGGTCGTCGGCCAGCCGCGCCACCCGCAGCAGCAGGTCCTCCAGCGCGGCGGTGTCCACCGGCGCGCTGCCCCGGTAGCCGTCCAGCAGCGGGAACGCCCGCGGGCTGCGCACCAGCTCGGCGGCGTCCAGGTCGGTCAGCGGCAGGGTGCGGAACGCGCGGTCGCCGAGCAGGTCGGTGGCCACCCCGCCGACGCCGAAGCTCACCAGCGCACCGAAGGACGGGTCGTCGACGACCTGGACCACGGTGCCCACCCCGGGGGCGGCCTGCTCCTGCACGATCACCGGGTCGCCGGAGGGGATCGCGGCGTAGGCGGTCCGGACGTCGTCGGCGTCGGTCAGGTCGAAGCGCATGCCGCCCAGGTCGCGGCGGTCGCGCAGCCACGGCGCGGTCGACTTGAGCACCACGGGGTGGCCGATCTCCTCGGCCGCGGCGACCGCCGCCTCGACATCGGTCACCCGCCGGGTGCCGAGCATCGGCACGCCGTAGGCGCCCAGCAGCTGCATCGTCTCGGTGTCGGTGAGCTCCCGGCCCGCCGGCGTACCGGCCAGCGCGCCCTCGACCACCGCGCGGCCGGCCGCCTCCTCGACATCGGGCAGATCCGGCACGACCCCGACCGGACGGCGTCGCCAGCGGGCGTACTCGGCCACCTTCGCCAGCGCGATCACCGCCCGCTCGGGGGTGGAGAACGACGGCACCGACCCGCGTGCGGGCATGCCGTCCTCGCCGCGGATGGCCAGCTCGTCGGGGATGCCCTCGCTGGACAGGAAGTTGGCCACCAGCGGCTTGACCGACCCGGCCGACACCTCGCGGAGCACGCGGCCGAAGGGCTGCTCCCCGCGCAGCAGCGGGGGCAGGAACACCGCCACCACCGCGTCGACGCCGTCGTCGTCGATGGCGGCCTGCAGCGCGGCGCGGAAGTCCTCCGGCCCGGCCTGCGTGCCGATGTCGACCGGGCGCTCGTGGGCCAGCTCCAGCCCCTGCTCCAGGACGGCGTCGGCGACCAGCACCCCCATCGCGGTGGAGTTGCCGACGACCGCGACCCGGTCGCCGGCCGGCAGCGGCTGGTGGGCCAGCAGCGTGCCGACGTCGAAGAGCTGGGCGAGGGTCTCCACCCGGATGACGCCCGCCGAGGCGAACAACGCGGCGACCGACTGCTCGGGAACGGCCACGCTGGTGCCGGCCAGCCCGGCGGTCATGCCCACGTGCCGGCCGCTCTTCACCGCGACCACCGGCTTGCTGCGCCCCACCGCGCGGGCCAGCCGGGCGAACTTGCGCGGGTTGCCGAAGCTCTCCAGGTGCAGCAGCACCACCTCGGTGCCCGGGTCGGTGGCCCAGTACTGCAGCAGGTCGTTGCCGCTGACGTCGGCGCGGTTGCCCGCGGAGACGAAGCTGGACAGCCCGATGCCGCGGCCGCGGGCCCGCTCCAGCAGTGCCACGCCCAGCGCGCCGGACTGGGCGAAGAACCCCACCCGTCCGCGGCCGGGGACGTCGGGGGCGAGGCTGGCGTTGAGGTGCACGTCCGGGTCGGTGTTGACCACGCCCAGGCAGTTGGGGCCCACCACGCGCATGCCCGAGGCCCGGGCCGAGGCGACCAGGGCGCGCTCGGCGGCCAGGCCCCCGGGTCCGGTCTCGCCGAACCCGCCGGAGATGACCACCAGCGCGTGCACGTTCTTGCGCCGGCAGGCCTCGACCACCGCCGGCACCTCGTCGGCGGGGACGGCCAGCACGGCGAGGTCGACGTCGTCGGGGATCGACTCGATGTCGGCGTACGCCGGGACCCCGCGCACGTGCCGCACCGCCGGGTTGACCGGGTAGATCGGTCCGGCGAACCCGTAGTGGAGCAGGTTGTGCAGCGCGGCGTAGCCGACCTTCTCCGGGTCGTTGCTGGCCCCGATCACCGCCACCGAACCCGGGTTGAGCAGCCGGCCGATCGACCGGGACTCGCTGCGCTGCTCGCGCTCGTGCACGACGGCCAGCGACTGCTCGGTGGGGGCGATGGGGAAGGTCAGGTGCACGACCCCGTCCTCGTAGGACCGGGACGCCGCGTACCCGGCGTCCCGGAAGACGCGCACCATCGCGCCGTTCTGGCTGAGCACCTCGGCGACGAACCGGGTGATGCCGCGCTCCCGGGCCGCCGCCGCCAGGTGCTCCAGCAGCACCGAGCCCAGGCCGCGGCGCTGGTGGGCGTCCTCGATGAGGAACGCGACCTCGGCCTCCTCGGTGCCCGGCGTGCGGTCGTAGCGGCCCACGCCGATCAGGTGGTCGCCCAGCAGCACGACGAAGGCGACCCGGTCGACGTGGTCGACGTGGGTGAAGCGGTGCAGGTCCTTGGCCGACAGCTGCCGGACCGGGCCGAAGAAGCGGTAGTACCGGGTCTGGTCGGAGCTGCGCTCCATCAGCCCGACGATGCCGTCGGCGTCGGAGGGGGTGATCGGCCGCAGGTGCACGGTGCCGCCGTCGGCGGCCACCACGTCGGCCTCCCACCGCGGCGGTGCGGCAGGGCTCACGGTCGGTTCCTCGGTCATGTGCTCTCCCGGCCACCTGGTAGGGGCCCGCCACGAGCCTGCGAGTGGTGGGGGGCCAGGTGGTCCTCAATCACGTGGGTCGTCCGGGTCCAGCCCGAAGTACGGGAACGATGCCCTGCGGGTGCGCATGACCGCCTGGTCGACGCGGTTCTCGGTGAAGGGGTCCCAGCGGGAGTAGCCCACGTAGCCGCCCTCGGTCATGGTGTCGGGTGGGGTGATGCCCAGGCCCCGGCTGCGGACGTCGTCCTGCCAGCTCTGCGGGATCGCCGTGCCCGGGTCCAGCCGGTCGCCGCTGGCCTCGGCGATCAGGTGGGTCCACGCCCGGGGCACGCAGCGGACCAGGCCGTAGCCCCCGCCGCCGAGGGCGATCCACCGGCCGTCGCACAGCTCGTGGGCGAGGTCGTGCACGGCCTGGTAGGAGGCGCGCTGGCCGTCGACGGTGAGCGCCAGGTCGGCGAGGGGGTCCTCGTGGTGGGCGTCGCAGCCGCACTGGGTGACCAGGATCTGCGGTCGGAACGCCCGCACCACGCTGGGCACGACGGCGGAGAAGGCGCGCAGCCAGCCGGAGTCATCGGTGCCGTTGGGCAGCGCCAGGTTGACCGCGCTGCCCAGCGCCTTGCCCGGGTCGCCGGTCTCCTCGGGGAAGCCGGTGCCCGGGAAGAGGGTGAGCGGCGTCTGGTGCACGCTCACGGTGAGCACCCGGGGGTCGTCGTAGAACGCCGTCTGGACGCCGTCGCCGTGGTGCACGTCGAGGTCGACGTAGGCGATCCGCTCCCAGCCCTGCGCGAGCAGCCAGGCGATGGCGACCGCGGCGTCGTTGAAGACGCAGAAGCCCGATGCGGCCCCGCGCATGGCGTGGTGCATCCCGCCGGCGATGTTCACCGCGTGCTGGGCCCGGCCGGAGGAGACCTGCTCGGCGGCCAGCACGCTGCCGCCGGTGATCAGCGCGGCGGCGTCGTACATGCCGGGGAAGACCGGGTTGTCCGGGGGCCCGAGCCCGTGGCCGGCGTCGCCCGGGTGCTCGGGCGCGCGCCGGACGGCCTCGAGGTAGGCCGGGTCGTGGACCAGGGTCAGCAGGTCGGTGCCGGCCGCGGTGGGGGTCACGACCGACAGCCGCGACCCGGCCAGCACCCCGAGGGTGTCGGCCAGCCGCATCGTGAGGTCGAGCCGCACCGGGTGCATCGGGTGCTCGCCGCCCCAGGTGTAGCCGAGCAGGGCGTCGTCCCAGACGACGGCGATCGAGTCGCTCACGGCTCCCCCCGTCCGGTCGCAGCGCCGGGGAGGGCCGGCGCGGTGCTCATCGTCGAGCAGGCGGGCTGCGTCACCGCACCGACGCTACCGGTGGGCGCCCCACCCCGTGGGGTGCCCGGTCGTGCCGACGGCCTCGTTCGGTGGTCCCCGCCTCGTAGACTCGGGGGACCTGACGGAGGAGTGGACGTGAACGACCTCATCGACACCACGGAGATGTACCTCCGGACCATCTTCGAGCTCGAGGAAGAGGGCATCGTCCCGCTGCGGGCGCGGATCGCCGAGCGCCTGCACCAGAGCGGCCCGACCGTGAGCCAGACGGTGGCCCGGATGGAGCGCGACGGCCTGCTGACCGTGCAGGGCGACCGGCACCTGCAGCTGTCCGACGAGGGCCGCGCGCTGGCCACCGCGGTCATGCGCAAGCACCGGCTGGCCGAGTGCCTGCTCGTCGACGTGATCGGCCTCGACTACGCCGACGTGCACGAGGAGGCCTGCCGCTGGGAGCACGTGATGAGCGAGGCCGTGGAGCGCAAGCTGCTCAGCCTGCTCAACAACCCGACCGTGTCGCCCTTCGGCAACCCGATCCCCGGGCTCGACGCCCTGGGCGGCGACACGTCGGCCGTGCTCGACGCGCTCACCCTGCTCTCGACCACCGCGACGCCGGAGGGCACCCAGGTCGTCGTGCGCCGGATCAGCGAGCAGCTGCAGGAGGACGCCGCGCTGCTGCGCTCGATGGCCGACCAGGGCGTGCGCCCCGGCTCGACCGTGACCGCCTCGCTGGCCAACGGCACCGTGCTGGTCGACGGGGTCGCCCTGCAGCCCGGCGTGGCCCAGCACGTGTTCGTCAGCGTGGTGGACGAGGAGCTCACGCCGGCCCAGGCCGCCGAGGCGGTCGCCGCCGTGTCCTGAACGAGGACCCGGCTGCCCCACCCTGCACCCGAGCGGCCGTGCGAGCCGCGACCCCGGACCCGGGGCCGCGGCTCTCGTCGTCTCCGGGGCGAGATGCTGAGCCGGGCTCACGACCGGTCACTAGGCTCGGGGAGACCCTCCGGACCAGTAGAGAGAGAAGGCCCCGGTGAGCGACTTCCCCGCTCCGCCCGAGCAGACCGAGGACAGCACCCCGCCCAGCCCGTTCCACCGGCTGGCCGACTTCGTCGCGCTCCCCCGGCTGGGCGGCCTCGCCCTCTCCCCCGACGGCAGCCGGCTGGTCACCTCGGTGGCCACCCTCGACCCCGAGGGCAAGAAGTGGCAGTCGGCGCTGTGGGAGGTCGACCCCACCGGGCAGCGGTCCGCCCGCCGGCTGACCCGCGGCGCGGCCGGGGAGTCGAACCCGGTCTTCGCCCCCACCGGCGAGCTGCTGTTCACCTCCGCCCGCCCCGACCCGGCGGCCGGCAAGGACGCCGGGGACCCGAAACCGGCGCTGTGGGCGCTGGCGCCCGAGGGCGGTGAGGCCCGGCTGGTGCTGAGCCGGTCCAGCGGCGTCTCCGGGGTGGCCGTGGCCGCCGACAGCGGCGACGTCGTGGTCGTGTCCTCCGTGGTGCCCGGTGCGGCCGACGCCGCGGCCGACGAGCAGCGCCGCAAGGCCCGCACCGACGCCGGGGTCACCGCCCTGCTGCACGAGAGCTACCCGGTGCGCTACTGGGACCACGACCTGGGCCCGGCCTTCCCGCACGTGTTCTGGGTCGGGCACGTCCCCGACGAGTCCGCACCGGCGCCGGAGTGGCGTGACCTGACCCCCGACGCCGGCCCGCCCGCCGTCGCCGGCGACGACCTGGCGATCTCCCCCGACGGTCGCTTCGTGGTGCGCAGCGAGGACGTGCCCGACGGCCCCGCCGGACGGCGCTCCCGGCTGGTGCTGACCCAGGTGGCGACGGGCACGACCCGGGTGCTGGTCGACGATCCGCAGGCCGACGTCTTCGCCCCCGCCTTCTCCCCCGACTCGACGCAAGTGGTCTGCGTGCACGAGTCGGCCTCCACCTACGCCGAGCCGCCGGACTACACGCTGCTGCTGGTCGACGTCGAGACGGCCGGAACCCGCGACCTCACCGCCGGCTTCGACCGGTGGCCGGGCTCGCCGCAGTTCTCCGCCGAGGGCACCGCGGTGTTCTTCCTGGCCGACGACGACGGCCGGCACGCCCTGCACCGGGTCGAGCTCGCCGGCGGGGCGCCGGTGCGGCTGACCGACGCCGGCGCCTACAGCGACCTGCAGGTCGCCCGCGACGGCAGCGCGCTGTACGCCCTGCGCTCGGGCTACGACCACCCGGCTGCCCCGGTGCGGCTGGACCCCACGGCCACGGGCCAGGACCCCGCACCCCTGCCCAACCCCGGCACGATCACCGCCTTCCCCGGCACGCTGCGCGAGCTGGACGCCACCGCCCCCGACGGCACCCGCGTGCAGTCCTGGCTGGTGCTGCCCGAGGGCGCCAGCGAGACCGCCCCGGCGCCGCTGGTGCTGTGGGTGCACGGCGGGCCGCTGATGAGCTGGAACTCCTGGTCGTGGCGCTGGACGCCGTGGGTGCTGGCCGCCCGGGGCTACGCGGTGCTGATGCCCAACCCGGCGCTGTCGCAGGGGTTCGGGCAGGACTTCGTCCGGCGCGGCTGGGGTGAGTGGGGCGGGCACCCCTACACCGACCTGATGGCCGCGGTGGACGCCGCCGAGGCGCTGCCGGAGATCGACCAGACGCGGACGGCGGCGATGGGCGGCTCGTTCGGCGGCTACATGGCCAACTGGGTGGCCACCCAGACCGACCGGTTCGCCGCGATCGTCACCCACGCCAGCCTGTGGCACCTGGACAGCTTCGGGGGCACCACCGACTCCGCGTACTACTGGGAGCGCGAGTTCGGCGACCCGCTGACCGAGCCCCGCCGCTACGACCAGAACTCCCCGCACCGCTACGCCGACGCCATCCGGACACCGATGCTGGTCATCCACGGCGACAAGGACTACCGGGTGCCGATCGGTGAGGGCCTGCGGCTCTGGTACGACCTGCAGAAGCGCGGGGTGCCCTCGAAGTTCCTGTACTTCCCCGACGAGAACCACTGGGTGCTCACGCCGGGGAACGCAGCAGTCTGGTACGAGACCGTGCTGGCCTTCCTCGGCGAGCACGTGCTCGGGCAGGAGTGGCAGCGGCCCGCGCTGCTCTGACCCGGACCGCGCTGACCGACGGACGCACCGGCCGTGCCGCGGCCCGGCCGGTGCGTCAGCGGTCCGCATCGAGCGGGCCGCCGGCCTCGCGGATCACCTGACGCACCACCGCCGGGGGAAGGCAGGCGTCCAGCGCGGTGCGCAGCAGCCCGGCGAGGGTGTAGCCGGGCTCGCTGTCCAGCGCCCGGTCCAGCGCGACGTTGGCCAGCGCGCCGTCCCCGCGCAGCCAGGCGCTGACCGCCAGCAGGGTCGCCGGTGCGGCGTCGAGCGGGGCCGGTGCCCGGCGGGTGAGCTCGGTCCAGACCACCTCGGCGCCCGGCGCGGACTCCCCCAGCGCCAAGGTCAGCGCCCGGTCGCGCAGGTCGGCGTCGCGCAACCCCCAGGCCAGCCGGGCCACCTGCCGGTCCGACAGGCGCGCCGCCCGCGCCGTCCCCGCGTCGTCCACCGCGGCGAGCAGGGCGGCCCAGGCCTGCTCGGCCACGGCGCCCCAGCCCAGCTCCGCGGTCCGGGCGGCCAGCTCGTCGCCCACCTCGTCGCAGGCCCGGGGCATCCCCGCCGAGCCGGTGGCGGCGATGCGGGCGGTCAGGGCGGCCCGGCCGGCCTCGACCACCGTGCCGCCCACCACCGATGCCGCGGCCAGGACGCTGGTGCCGGCCGACAGCGGGGTGCCCGCGTCGGGCGCGCAGCAGGGGTGCGGGCAGTCGTAGGACCACCAGCGCCCCCGGCGGACCAGCAGTGCGTCGCGCACCGGCACCTGGTGGGCGCGGAAGGCGAGCACCGCCTCGCGCAGCAACATGCGGTGCGGGAGGTCGGCGCCGTCGTCGTCCTCGGAGACCACCAGCAGCGCGACGGCGGTGGGGTGGTCGGTGAGCACCGACCGGGCCAGGTCACGCGCCAGCGACCCGCCGTGCTCGGGAGGCGGCAGGTCCACCCGGGCGGTGAGCCCGACGGTCCTCGGCTCCTGGCCGCGGAGGCTGACCACCACCAGCGACTCCTCGGGCCGGAAGCCGAGCAGGTGGGGCAGCCCGGCGGCCAGCGCCCCGCCGTCGGCGAGGCGGACGGTGGGCAGCGGGTCCAGGTCGGTCATGGCACGACCCTGGGCCGGGCGGGGCGGCCGGGGAACGGCGCCGGGGTGGTCGTGGACGCGACCCCCGGATGTGGACGACGGCGGGCGCCGGTCCGGCGCGGTGTGCTGGTGGTCGTGGGCCCGCTGGCACAGCCGGCCGAACGCCGCCGGGTCCTCGCCGCAGCCGGCCTTGAGTCGAACGGCCCACCAGCAGCCGTTGACGGACGAACCGCTACCCAACCGTTTTCGGGCCGCCGCCTGGCGGTACCGAGCCGGCGCACACCTCCAGTGCCCAGCCTGCGAGGCGATCGCTTGCACGAGGGAGAAGTGGCCTCTGGACGTGCCCGCGGCCCCTGGCCCGCGACAAGCGGTGAGCCAGGGGCCGCGGGTGAACCAGGACGCCGATCGGGCCGTCCAGGTCGGCAGCCGGCTGGATCAGGCCGGGGTGCTCACGTCGGAGTCGGTGACGGTGCCGCGGGCGATCCGCAGCCGCCGCTGGGCGCGGCGCGCGACCCACGAATCGTGGGTGACCATGATGAGCGTCAGACCCCGGTCGCGCCACAGCGTCATGAGGAGCGCCACGATCTCGTCGCGGGTGGCCTCGTCCAGGTTGCCGGTGGGCTCGTCGGCCAGCAGCACCTTCGGCTGGCGGACCAGTGCCCGGGCGATCGCCACCCGCTGCTGCTGACCACCCGACAGCTCCGCCGGCAGGTGGCCACCGCGGTCGGCAAGACCCACGGAGTCCAGCGCCGAGGCCGCCCGCTCGGCCCGATCCCGCGCTTTCACGCCGAGCGGGACGAGCGCGGTCTCCACGTTCTGCTGAGCGGTGAGCGTCGGGATGAGGTTGAACCCCTGGAACACGATGCTGATCTCCTGGGCCCGGAGCTCGGTCAGCCGCCGGTTGGAGA
>Ga0210040_10000265_pt1 | contig 91800 bp, 75 predicted proteins | sample CryGeyCG12114_NA_FD_185462 | JGI IMG/M metagenome (GOLD analysis project Ga0210040, IMG submission 185462) | Groundwater microbial communities from aquifer - Crystal Geyser CG19_WC_8/21/14_NA (SPAdes) (version 2) | ecosystem: Environmental > Aquatic > Deep subsurface > Groundwater | place: USA... | reverse complement strand
CGCCGACCCCGACGGTGACGCCGACCCCGACGGTGACGCCGACCCCGACGGTGACGCCGACCCCGACCGTGACGCCGACCCCGACCGTGACGCCGACCCCGACCGTGACGCCGACCCCGACGGTGACGCCGACCCCGACCGTGACGCCCACCCCGACCGTGACGCCCACGCCGACGGTGACGCCCACGCCGACGGTGACGCCCACCCCGACCGTGACGCCCACGCCGACGGTGACGCCGACGGTGACGCCGACCCCGACGGTGACGCCGACCGGTCAGCCCACGAGCGGCGGGCTGATGCTCTCCAACGGAGTCAGCCTGAGCACCCGGGGTATCCCGGCCAGCGGTGCCCTGGTGGGCGCGGCCGTCGGCAGCAACACCGACCCCGCCCCGTTCGAGGCGCAGACCGGTCAGCGGCTAGGCGTCCACCGGACCTACTACGGAGCCACCAGCACCGACAACGCGGTGCGGATGGCGAAGTCCGACCTCGCGAACGGTCGGCTGCCGTGGATCAGCTTCAGGCTCCCGTACACCTGGCAGGAGATGGCGGCCGGCAAGGGTGACGCGTGGGCCAAGGACATCACGGTGAAGATGGCCGCCCTGCCGGGACCGGTGTGGATCGCCTTCTACCACGAGCCGGAGACCCACGGAGACGTCCAGGTGTGGAAGGCCATGCAGGAGCGGCTCGGCCCGATCGTGCGGAACAACTCCTCGAACGTGGCCTTCACCATCATCCTGACCGGTTACCACCAGATCTCCGGCGAGGCTGACTACACGCTCGAGGCGCTGTGGCCGAACACGAAGGTCGACGTCGCCGGTTTCGACATCTACAACTTCTACAAGACGACGAACAGCAACGGCACGTACTTCACCCAGCCCAGCGACCTGCGCCGCAAGTACTTCGAGCCGATCTCCAAGTTCGTCGCCGCGAAGGGATCCACGTGGGGTCTGGCCGAGACCGGCTTCAACGACGCGGCCGGGGACGACCTGCCCAACCTGATGAAGGAGACCTTCGACGCGATGGTCGACAACCACGGCGTGGCTTTCTCCTACTTCAACAGCGGCCTGAACAGCTCCAGCTCGTGGGTCATCACCACCCCGGCCAAGCTGACCCAGTTCGCCAACCTGGTGCAGAGCAACCCGACGTTCCCGAAGCTCCCCGCCAGCTGAGCCCGAGGCGACCGGGTCGCTGCCGAGACGTCCTCTCCGCAGCGACCCGGTCGTGACGGTTGAAGGTCATGAGTGGTCCCGCCAGCTCGTCGAGATGCGCCCTTCGCCTCAGGCGGAGGGCGCTTCCGTGCGTCGCTGTGCGGACGGGAGCGGCTCGAGCTCTCCCACTGCTGGGCGTGCTCCAGACGGCGGCCCCGGCACCGTCTGGCAGCGTGGGCAGACGCAACCCACGAGATCGTCAGGGGCGCACGCGGAACCGGTGCAGTCGTCGTGCCGGCCGAGTCGTCCGTCGAAGCATGGTCAAGACGGGCGCGCCGTGACCTTCGGGGCTCGCGTCGAACATCGAAGCGAGAGCATGACCGTCGAAGCTCTGACCGCGATGAGGGCCAGGAGAAAGTGCCACGCGGACGTGAAGCTTCGCCGGGCCGAGGTCGATGCCTGGTGCTGTGGGCTGGTCGCCCGGCTCAGTGACGGTCGAGGGCCCGGAGCGTGAGCTCTACGGCGCTCCAGGGACTCCGGGGCAGAGGCACTGGTCGTGTCGACAGGAGTCGGTGACGGGGTCGTGCTCGGGGTGGGGATGGCGGCAGTCGTCGCAGGTGGGCTCGGGGGCAACCGGGTGGAGCCGGATCGACGATCCTTCGACGTGGACCGGACGGGCGTCGACGAGGTGGTCGTACCTGCCAGAGAGGCGCACGGCTCGGGTGCTCCCGCCAGCGGTGCAGCCAGGAGGTCGAGGTGCTGTGCGTCTCATGCCGAGCAGTCTCCCGAGCGTTGCTCAAGGACGGCCGATCTGCCCGCTCGTTTCACCTCAGCGGTGGATCATCTCTTCCCTCGAGAATCACTCAGGCGCCGCACCGCAAGGTGCAGGGGCCTTCGCCGGAGGGACTGGGAAGAAAGGAGGTTCGCGTCTCGATCACGAGGTGCTGCCGAGGGAGCTCAGCTGTCCCGCTCGGCGACGTGACCCTGGGTGTCGGACTCGACCGGCCTGTGTGTCGCGCGGGCCGTTTCTCGGTTGCCGTGAGGCGTGTGGTTGGCCCGTCGTGCCCGTCGTGCCCGGCTGAACGGGTTTGGCGGTGGCGACCGGCGCACTTGCGGGCACGGCTGGTTCCAGAACTGAAGAGGAGAGAGTCCCCCGTGGGAGGAACCAGTGTGCGCCGCGAGGGAATCGAACCCCCAACCCGCTGATTAAGAGTCAGCTGCTCTGCCTGTTGAGCTAGCGGCGCGCGAGGCGCAACACTAGCAAAGTCCGGCCCCAGACCCGAATCTGCTCCGGGCTCAGCCGACGCCGAGCACGGCCATGGCGGCGTTGTGCCCTCCCAGCCCGCTCACCGCGCCGCCGCGGACCGCGCCGGAGCCGCAGAGCAGCACGCCCTCGAACGCGGTCGCCACGCCCCAGGCCTCGCCCGGCGTACGCGGCACCGCACCGTCGGCGAGCCAGGGCCAGGCGAGGTCACCGTGGAAGATGTGGCCGCCGGGCATGCGGAGCTCCGCCTCGAGGTCGAGCGGGGTGACCACCTCGACGCAGGGTCGGCCCTCCACGTCGGTGGCCAGGCACTCCTCGAGCGGCTCGGCCAGCACGGCCTGCAGCGCGCGCAGGGCCGAGTCCCGCGCACGGTCCCGCATCGCGTCGGGCTCGTCACGGAACAGCCGGGCGGGCGCGTGCACGCCGAACAGCGTGAGCGTCTGGAAGCCCGCGGTCCGCAGCTCGTCGCCGAGGATGGAGGGGTCGGTCAGCGTGTGGCAGTAGACCTCGCTGGGCAGGGGGTCCGGCAGCATCCCGGCGGCGGCCTCGGCGTACGCCTGGTCGAGCCGCGCGTAGCCCTGTCCGAGGTGCAGCGTCCCCGCGAACGCGGTCGCCGGGTCCACCCCGGAACGCAGCCGGGGCAGGCGGCGCAGCAGCAGGTTGACCTTGAGCTGGCTGCCCTCGGGCTCGACCTGCGGCGCCGCATCGCCGAGCAGGCGGGCGGCCACCGCCGGCGCACAGCCCAGCAGGACCGTCGGCGCAGCGAACCGGGAACCGTCCGCCAGGGTCACCTCGGACCCGCCCCCCGCGAGCGGCGCGAGGCCCGTGACGACCGCACCCGAACGCAGCTCCGCACCGGCGTGGCGGGCGGCGCGCACCAGCTCGTCCGCGACCCGGCCCATCCCGCCGACGGGCACCCGCCACTCGCCCGTGCCGTTGCCGACGAGGTGGTAGAGGAAGCACCGGTTCTGCACCAGGCTCGGCGCGTCCGCCCGCGCGAACGTGCCGATGAGCGCATCGGTCAGCACGACGCCGCGCACGGTGTCGTCGACGAACGTCCGCTCGACGACCTCGGCGAGCGGTCGTTCGACGAGGTCGCGCCACACGGTCGGCGACACCCCCGCGCGGAGGTCGCCCGCCCGGGGCAGGGGTCGGGTCAAGGTCGGTGCGACGACGGCGGCGAGCTCGCCCACCCGGGCGTAGAAGTCGGTCCACGCCTCGTACGCGGCCTCGCTGCCGGTCAGCGCGGCGAACGACCGCCGGGTCGCCCGTCCCTCGGGCGCCACGAGCAGGTCGCCGTCCGGGGTCGGGGTGTACGAGGCGACGCGGCGCGAGCGCAGCTCCAGGTCCAGACCGAGGTCGTCGACGAGCTGGTCGGGCAGCAGGGAGACGAGGTAGGAGTAGCGCGAGACGCGGGCGTCGACGCCGGGGAACAGCCGGGCGCCGGCGACGGCCCCGCCCAGCTCGTCCCGGGCCTCCAGCACGACGACCCGGCGACCGGCCTGCGCCAGGTACGCCGCGGCGACCAGCGCGTTGTGGCCCCCGCCGACGACGACGACGTCCACGTCCGGAGGGCTCACGACCGGGCGCGCACCGCGGCCAGCCGCTGCGCGCGCAGCGTGTCGATCTCCGGGCGGGGGAGCGGCGCGAGGTCCTCGCCGAGGGCGAGGCTCAGCAGGTGGTCGGCCAGGGCCGGGTTCCGGGCCAGCACCGGACCGTGGGGGTAGGTGGCGACGACCGTGCCGGCGACCGCACCCTCCGTGCCGTCGTCGCAGTTGCCGATCCCGACCTCGACGTCGGCCAGCGGGCGGGCGTCGGGCCCCAGGCGCGTCCAGCCGCCGTGGTTCTCGAAGCCGGTCAGCAGGCTCTCCTGGCCGTCACGCCCCCGCCAGCGGCTGAGGATCTCCCCGACCGCGCGTCGGGGGCCACGGGTGGTGGTGACGTCGAGCAGCCCGAGGCCCTCGATGACCTGGTCCTCGCCGCCCGGCACGCTGGGGTCGCCGACGGTGAAGGTGCGACCGACGATCTGGTAGCCCGCGCAGACCGCGAAGACCACCGCCCCGCGGTCCACGGCCCGGTGCAGCCCGCCGTCGGCCTGCAGCGCACGGACGGCGGAGATCTGGGCCGCGTCCTCGCCGCCGCCCAGCAGGTAGACGTGGCCCGTGTCGGGGAGCGCCTCGCCGGGCTCGACCACGGTCAGCACGGCGTCGAACCCGCGCCAGGCGAGCCGGCGCGCGAGCACGGTCGCGTTGCCGCGGTCGCCGTAGATCCCGAGCAGCGACTGGTAGACGAGCACGATCTCGACGCGTGGGCCGGCACCCGGGCCGTACTGCCCGGCCACGTCGTTGGTGGTCGCTGGGGTGCTCATCGCTGGTCCTCCCCGCCTCGTGTCACAGCCCGCCCAGCTTCCGCAGCCGCTGGAACGGCGTGTACGTCGCGACGACGTCGACCGGTTCGGGGTGCCCGCGCAGCGCCTCGGCCAGGTCCGGGACGGTGCGGTGCTCGACGCCGGCGTACGTCAGCCGCACCGCCAGGTCGGCCGCTCGCGGACCGGTGGCGACGACGGACCGGCCGGCCAGCTGCTCGTACTCCACGTCCCACAGCCAGGACACGTCGCGCCCGTCGGCGGCGGCGGAGTCGATGGCCAGCACGACGGTCGCGGAGGTCGCCAGGGGCAGGGCCTCGGCCCAGCCGGCCGGGTTCTTGGCCAGCAGGAGGCGGGCGCGGCTGCCGGAGATGGTGACCGTGCCGAAGCGCCCGGCCGGAGAGGTGACGGTCCGCATCCCGGTCAGGGCGGCCTCGGTGCCGACGCCGAGGAGCTCGGCCGCAGCGAGCGCGCACGCGGCGTTGGAGACGTTGAAGCCGCCGGGGACGTTGAGGGCCGGGGTCACCACGGTCCCGTCGGGCCGGACGATCGTGTCGTCCACGACCCGGTAGGTCGCCGGCGGCTGCGCGAGGTCGCACCCGGTGCAGCGCCAGCCCTCGGGCCCGCGGACCAGCGGTGAGCCGCACTGCGGGCACAGCGACGCGTCCTGGGTCCAGGTGGTCGCGGTGTCGACCCAGACGACGTGGCGAGCGGTCTGCACGGCCCAGACGATCAGCGGCTCGTCGGCGTTGGCCACGACCACGGGGCCGTCCTCGCCGGCGGCCGCGAGCGCCTCGCGCCAGCTCCGGCCGAGGCCCTTGATCTCGTGGTTGCGGTCGAGCTGGTCGCGGCTGAAGTTCAGCAGCACGAGGACCTCCGGCCGGCCCAGCCGGACGAGGTCCGCCACGACGCGTTCGTCCGTCTCGAGGACGGCGAGGTCGGCGCGTGGGTGCTCGCCCAGCGCGGAGGCGATCCCGCCGTGCAGGTTGGCGCCGTCGGCGTTGTGGACGAGCCGGTCCGTGTCCGGGCCGAGCGCCTCGCGCACGGCCGCGGCGAGGAAGTGGGTCGTGGTCGTCTTGCCGTTCGTGCCCGACACCATCGCCACCCGGCGACCGGCGACGAGCTCGCCGAGCGCGTCCGGGTCGAGCCGCAGCATGACCTGGCCACGGATCGACGCACCGGAACCACGGCCCGCCAGCCGCGAGCCGGCGGCGGCGGCCCGGCCGGCCCAGATCGCACCCCGCAGCCGGGCGCGCGCGAACGGCGGCAGCGGTCGACGGTCGCGTGCCGGTGCGAGGACGTCAGCGCTGATGGCCGGGCTCCCAGGGCAGCAGGGAGAAGCCGGTGAGCAGCGTCCCCATCCACGCGATCGCGACGTGGGCGGTCGAGGACCGGTAGGGCCGCACGAGGACCTGCGGCTGCACGGGTACCGGGTAGCCGTAGGGCTGCGGGCGGCTCATGGGCAGATCCTGACGGCCAGGGGGACCGCCCGAGGGCGGTTCGACGACGTGGGGTGAGTGACGGGACTTGAACCCGCGGCCACCTGGACCACAACCAGGTGCTCTACCAACTGAGCTACACCCACCAAGACGTGGCGAGCCGTCCCGTACGGGGGGCTCGCTGCGCAGCGCCGAGTGTAGTGGTCCCGGGCGTGCGCGCCGAAATCATTCCGCCGCGACGCTGTCCGCGACGGCCGGGGCGGCGCCCGACGCGCCCGTGATGGCGGCCTGGTGCTTCGCGGCGACGGCGCGGGCGCTGGCCGAGTCCGGTCCGGGCAGCGGCACGAAGACCGCGTCGCGGTAGTAGCGCAGCTCCTCGATCGACTCCTGCACGTCGGCGAGCGCGCGGTGGTTGCCGGTCTTGGCCGGCGCCGCGTAGTAGGCCCGCGGGAACCAGCGCCGCGCGAGCTCCTTGACGCTGGAGACGTCGACGTTGCGGTAGTGCACGTACGACTCGAGGGTCGGCATCCCGACGGCCAGGAAGGCCCGGTCCGTGCCGATCGAGTTGCCGGCCAGGGGCGCGCGCCGCGGCTCGGGGACGAACGTCCGGATGTAGTCGAGCACCTGCTCCTCGGCCGCGGCCAGCGTGGTGCCGCCGTCGAGCTGGGGCAGCAGGCCCGAGTGCTCGTGCATGGCGCGCACGAAGTCGCCCATGTGGTCCAGGGCGGCCGTGCTCGGCTTGATGATCACGTCGATGCCGTCGCCGAGGACGTTGAGCTGTCCGTCGGTGACGAGCGCCGCCACCTCGACGAGCTCGTCGTGCTCGAGGTCGAGGCCGGTCATCTCGCAGTCGACCCAGACGAGGTAGTCCTTCACCGGTGTCACTCTAGTGATCGCCGGCGCCTCGGGGGATCCATCGCGCGAGCCAGGCGACGCCGGTCCAGGTCAGGACACCCATGGTCACCGCGGCGGCGGCGAGCGGGGCGACCGCGCTGACCGCGCTGACCACGAGCGGCCCGGCCGCGTTGCCGAGGTCGGCGCACAGCCGCCACCCGCCGAGGAACTGCGTCCGCGACTCCGCGGGTGCGGCGTCGGCACCGAGCGTCATCACCACGCCCGCCGAGATGCCGTTGCCCAGACCCATGAGGCCGGCGACGGCGGCGATGGCCGGGGTGACGTGGGTGAGCGGCAGCAGGAGGAACCCGAGCCCGAGGACGACCATCGACGGCACCGCGACGAACACCCGCCCGTAGCGGTCCATGATCGCGCCGCCGGGATAGAAGAGCAGCATGTCGACGCCGGCCGACACCCCGTAGACCAGGCTGACCGTGCTCGGGCTCAGGCCCTGCGAGGCGGCCCAGAGCGGCACGATGGTCTGCCGGGTCGAGCGGGCGGCGGAGATGATCAGCACGCCGGTGCCGAGGGTGAGCAGCGTGCGCCGGTGCTGGCGGAGCACCGACAGGACCGACGAGTGCGCCACGCCGGTGCCCGCACGCTCCGTGCGCCGGGTGCGGGTGACGTCGGGCAGGAAGGCGGTGAGCGCGGCCGCGGCCAGGCTCATCCCCGCGGCGAACGCGTACGCCCGGCCGATCTCGCCCCGCGCGACCAGCGCGGCGCCCACGAACGGTCCGAGGAAGAGCCCGACCCGGAACGTCCCGCCCAGGGTGGACAGGGCCCGGGCGCGCATCCGCACCGGGACGGTCTCCGTCAGGTACGCCTGCCGGGCCAGGCTGAACACCGACCCGGCGAGCCCCGTGACGAAGATGGCCACGGCCAGCAGCCACAACGAGCGGGCGGCGAACGCGCCGAGCAGTGCGAGGGCGTCCACGGTGCACGCGGCGACGAGCGCCTTCTGCTCGCCGATCCGCGCGGCGAGGGCACCGGCGGGCAGGTCGCCGAGGAGCTGGCCGATGCCGATCAGCGCGACGACGAACGCAGCGACCCCGACGCTCGCCCCGAGGTCGCGGGCCGACAGAGCCACCAGCGGCAGCGTCGCCCCCTGGCCGATCGAGACCAGGATCGTCGGCCCGTACGCGGGGACCGCGATGCTGCGCCAGCTGACGGACTCTCCTGGTCGGCTCACTGGGTCGAACCTACCCAGCACCCGTACGATGAAGGCCTTGCGCCTGTAGCTCAACTGGACAGAGCAGCGGGTTTCTACCCCGCCGGTTGGGGGTTCGAGTCCCTCCAGGCGTGCTCACACTGCTGCGCAGGCCTGGCTGCGCTGCGCTCTGCGAAGAGCACTGCGGTCGTTCCGCTCCCACGACCGGATGTTCCGAGGAACCAAGCCCTCGTACCTCGGGCGGCTGCTCGGTGGCTCCTCGTTCCTCGGATCCAGGGGTGCTCCTCGTTCTTGGAGCCCTGGGGTCCGCTCTTGTTGCTCTGGTGCGCCTACCCGGCTTGATGATCACGGGTTCCGCTAGGGTTCGGGGCATGCCGACCGTGCAGCTGGCCGACGGTCCCACGCTGCGCTACCGCGAGTGGGGACGCCCTGACGGTGCCGCCCTCATCCTCCTGCACGGCACGACGTCGGACTCCACCACCTGGAAGAACGTCGCGCCCGTGCTGGGCGAGCACTTCCGCGTCATCGCGCCCGACCTGCGCGGCCGGGCCGACAGCGAGTGGCCCGACGACTACTCGCTGCCGCTGATGGCCGACGACGTGGTCGGGTTCATGGACGCGCTCGGGATCCTGGGTGCCGTGCTCGTCGGGCACTCCAGCGGTGCGCTCGTCGCGTTCCTCGTCGCCAGTGCCCACCCCGAGCGGCTGCGGATGCTCGTGCTCGAGGAGATGCCGCCGCCGGACGCGGTGAAGCCGCCGCTGGCGCTCCCGATGGGTCCCGACCCGGCCGGCCGCCACGACTGGCGGGCCGTGATCGCCATCCGTCGCTGGCTCAACGCGGGGCACCCGGACTGGTGGCAGCTCGCCAACGGCGTGCGCGTGCCCACCCTGGTGGTCGGCGGCACCAGCGGGCCCTACGACCAGGGCCGCACGCGCGACCTCGCCGTGGCGATGCCGGACGCGAGGTTCGTGAGCCTGGACCTCGGGCACAGCCCGCACGCGGAACGGCCCAGCGCGTTCCTCCAGGTGGTCGTGCCCTTCCTCGCCCCGCTCGCCAAGTAGCCACGCGGACGGGGCCGGCGCGTGCCGGTCGCCGCCTATCCTTCATCCATGTCCGCCTCGGCCGCCGTGCGTGCCCTCACCGGCACCAAACGGGGCCGTGATCGCGACGAGGCCCGCAACGGTCTGCCGGTCGAGCCCGACCTGACCCAGCCGCTCCCGAAGCGGCTCCTGCACTCCCGCCTGGCGTGGCTGACCCTGGTCATGGCGATCGCGTACGCCGTGTGCCTCGTGCTGCTCTACCGGCAGGTGGTGCCCGACCAGGAGGTGCCGGGCGGGGTGTCGGTGGGTCTCGGCCGCGAGGCCCTGCCGATCGCGGCGAAGTACGCGGCGATCACCGCGATCCCGCTGTCGCTGCTCTTCCTGTGGGCCGACCGCTTCCGCCCCCAGCGCTTCTGGGTCTGGATCATGACCTTCGGCTGGGGCGCCTGCGTGGCGACCTACGTCGCCGCGGGCGTCAACACCTGGGCCGCCGGCCACCTGTCGATCATCGGCGACGGTGACCCGGCCACCGGCGCCCGGGCCGCGATCTTCGTGGCCCCGTTCGTCGAGGAGGCGGCCAAGGGCAGCGTGCTGTTCTGGCTGGCCATCCTGATGCGCTACGCCTGGGTCAGCCGGCTGAGCGGCATCGTCCTCGCCGGGCTGTCGGGCGCCGCGTTCGCGTTCGTCGAGAACATCCTCTACTACGGCCGTGCCTACCGCTACGCCGCGCGCACCATCGGCTCGGTCTCGCCGGAGCAGGCCCTGCACCAGACGTTCGTGCTGCGCGGGCTGCTGACCTTCTTCGGCCACCCGCTCTTCACGTCGATGACCGGCATCGGGCTGGCCGTCGCGCTGCGCTCGAAGTCCAAGACGGTCCGCGTCGTCGCTCCGCTGGCCGGCTTCCTCGTCGCCGCGCTGCTGCACATGTCCTTCAACACCGCGGCGAGCCTGCTGTCCACCACGCAGCAGATCTTCGTGCTGATCTTCGTCGCGGTCCCGCTGGTGCTCGGGCTCGTCGGCTACGTCGTCCGGACGCTGCTCAAGGAGGGCCGCCTCATCCGGACCCGCCTGGGCGACTACGTCCGGGTGGGGTGGCTGGAGCCGGACGACCCCCAGCCGCTGTCCCGGCTGCGCACCCGTACGCGGGCGGTGTGGCACGCGCTGTTCCTCGGGCCGGCCACGTTCCTCGCCACGGTCCGGCTGCAGCGGGCCGTGACGGAGCTGGCCTACCTGCGCGACGCCATGGACCGCGGGCTGGTCGACGCCGCCGGCCAGCGGCGCGAGCGGGTCCTGCTCGCCCGGCTGCGCGAGCTGCACCCCAGGGCGGTCATCGACCCCGTCGGACGCGCGGCCTACCCGTGGCAGCGGCTCCGACGTCGTACGGGTCGCCACGCCGCGGTGCCCGCGTACGCGCCGGCCGCGTTCCCGGGGCCCGCCGGGCTGGGCGGCAGCTTCCCGGCACCGGGCGCGCCGACCGGAGCCGCCGCCCCGTTGGGGCAGACTGCTACCCGTTACTCAGAGGTCGACCCCAGCTGGAAGCCTCCCGGCGAGTAGGAGCGAGTGCCGTGGCGGACGTCCCCTCCCATTCCCGCACGCCGCTCGAGCTGGCCCTGCTGCAGCTGCACGCGGTCGTCACTCGGGCGCGGCTGCCGCTCCCGCTGCCCGACGCGGCGGCGCAGCAGGCCGTGGCGGGCCAGATCGGCTTCCAGCTCGACGACTACGTCCTGCCCCGGCTGGCCTCCATCGACGCCCCCGTCCTCACCGTCGTCGGTGGGTCCACGGGTGCCGGCAAGTCCACCCTGGTCAACTCGCTGGTGCGCCACCGCGTGACCGAGCCCGGGGTCATCCGGCCGACCACCCGCGCTCCCGTGCTGGTCCACCACCCCGACGACGCGCACTGGTTCGCCGACGACCGCGTCCTGCCCGGCCTGGCCCGCTCGACCGGGTCCGGTCGCCGGGCCCGCGACCTGGAGCTCGTGCCGCTCGACGCGGTGCCGCGGGGGCTGGCCATCCTCGACGCGCCGGACGTCGACTCCGTCGTGACCGAGAACCGGCAGCTGGCCTCCCAGCTGCTCGACGCGGCCGACCTGTGGCTGTTCGTCACCTCGGCCGCCCGCTACGCCGACGCCGTCCCGTGGGACTACCTCGCCGCCGCGGCCGCCCGGAGCGCCGCCGTCGCCGTCGTGCTCGACCGGGTGCCCCCACGGGCGATGCGCGACGTCCCGCCGCACCTCGGCCAGATGATGAGCGAGCGCGGCCTGGCCGACTCCCCGCTCTTCGCGGTGCCCGAGACCGCCGTCGACGCCGAGGGGCTGCTGCCCGATTCCGCCGTGGCCCCCATCCGGGGCTGGCTCGCCGCCCTCGCGCAGGACCGCTCCCGGCGTGCGGCCGTGGTGCAGCAGACGTTGGACGGCGCCGTCGGGTCGCTGGTGGCCCGGACGCCGGCGCTCGCCCGAGCGGCCGACGAGCAGGCCGAGGCCATCGAGCAGCTGCGCTCCGAGGTCGACCGGTCGTACGCCGAGGCCGTCCGCACGGTCGGGGTGCAGACCGAGGACGGCACCCTGCTGCGCGGGGAGGTGCTCGCGCGGTGGCACGACTTCGTGGGGACCGGCGAGTTCTTCCGGTCGCTGGAGTCGAAGGTCGGCTGGCTGCGGGACCGCGTCGTGGCGGCGATCAAGGGCGAGCCCGCCGGTGCGAAGGACCTCAAGGTCGCCGTCGAGTCGGGCCTGGAGTCGCTGCTGGTGCAGGAGGCCGACGCGGCCGCCGAGCGCGCGGAGTCGTCGTGGCAGTCGACGGCGGCGGGCCGCGACGTGCTCGGTCGGACGCCCGCGGACCTGTCGCACAGCTCGCCCGAGCTCCGGCTGCGGGCCGAGCAGATGATCCGGGACTGGCAGGGCGCCGTGCTCAACCTGGTCGCGGACGAGGGGATGACCAAGCGGTCACGCGCCCGGTTCCTCGCGTTCGGGGTGAACGGCATCGGCGTCGCGCTGATGATCCTGGTCTTCGCCCACACCGGCGGCCTCGTGGGCGCCGAGGTGGGCGTCGCGGGCGGCACCGCGATCCTCGCCCAGCGTGTGCTGGAGGCCGTGTTCGGCGACCAGGCCGTCCGTCGCCTGGCCGAGACGGCCAAGGGCGAGCTCGACGCCCGCGTCGAGGCGCTGATGTCGGAGGAGCTGCTGCGCTACCACGCGCTGCTCGACGGTCTGGGCGTCGACGCCGGCCTCGGGCCGGCGCTGCGCGAGGCGTCGGCGGAGGTCGACACCGCCCGTGCGGTGCTGCCGGCCGCTGACGTGCACGCCGCCCTGCGCGGGCCCGGGGAGGTGCCGGCGCCCGAGATGGTGGCACTCGGCGCCCGGACGGAGCCGCAGCGTGCGTTGGACGACGGCAGGCGTGACCGGGCTGACGCTGACGACGTGGTCGACGCCGAGCTCGTCGAGCCCGACCTGACCCGCGAGCTGCGCTGATGGCCGGCTCCCTGGTGACCCGTGGCCGCGGCCTGCTGCAGCGCAAGGACCCGACGGTCGCCCTCACCGACCGGGTGCGCGCCCTGCGGGAGGCGGCCGACGCCTGCGAGGGCCGGGTGTCGACCGAGGTGGTCGACGAGGCGTACCGCGTGAGCCTGCAGGTGGACCGACGCCTCGCGCTGTCCGGCGGGGCCACCGTGGTCGCGCTCGCCGGGGCGACCGGCTCGGGCAAGTCGAGCACGTTCAACGCGCTCACCGGCACGGACCTCGCCACGGTCGGCGTCCGGCGCCCGACCACCTCGTCGACCATGGCCGCGAGCTGGGGCGAGGACGCGGGCGAGGAGCTGCTCGACTGGCTGCAGGTCCGGCGCCGCCACGTCGTCGACCCCCAGACCGATGCGGGCGCCGCCCCGACCGGGGACGTCCCGCTGGACGGTCTCGTCCTGCTCGACCTGCCCGACCACGACTCCACCGCGGCCGAGCACCGCACGGAGGTGGACCGGCTCGTCGCGCTCGTCGACGTCCTCGTCTGGGTCGTCGACCCCCAGAAGTACGCCGACGCCGCGCTGCACGAGCGCTACCTGCGCCCGCTCGCCGGGCACGCCGCGGTCATGCTCGTGGTGCTCAACCAGGTCGACACCCTCAGCCCCGACGCCCGCGCGGCCTGCCTGCGCGACCTGCGCCGCCTGCTCGACGCCGAGGGCCTCGGCGGCGTCGAGGTGATCGGTGTCTCGGCGGTGACCGGGGAGGGGCTCGGCACGCTGCTGGCCCGGCTCGGCCGGGTCGTCGCCGGCAAGCGCGCCGCCGCCGCGCGGCTGGCCGCCGACGTCGGGACGGTCGCGGCCCGGCTCGAGTCGGCCTCCGGCACCGACCCCGCACCCGAGCTCTCGCGCCGTACGGTCGCCACGCTCGACGCCCAGCTCGGCGAGGCGGCCGGCGTGCCGGTGGTGACGCAGGCCGTCGACCAGGCGTGGCGGCTGCGCGGCGGGCTGGCGACCGGGTGGCCGGTGCTGGCCTGGGTGGCCAAGTTCAAGCCGGACCCGCTGCGGCGGCTGCGGCTCGGCGGCGCGGTCCGGCGCAAGGAGATCGCCTCGCCGACGCAGACGTCGCGGACCTCGCTCCCGGCCCGGTCCGGCGTCCAGCAGGCGCGCGTCGACACCGCCCTGCGGACCCTGGCGGACGAGGCATCCGCCGGGCTGCAGCGCGGCTGGTCCGACGCCGTCCGCGCGACCACGCGACGTTCCGGGGACGGCCTGTCCGACGCGCTCGACCGCGCGGTGGCCACCACCGACCTGGACGTCGACCGCCACCGCCGCTGGTGGAGCGCGGTCCGGGTGCTGCAGTGGGTGCTCGTCGCGGCGGTCGTGGTCGGCCTGGGCTGGCTCGGGGCCGCGTTCCTGCTGGCCTACCTGCAGCTGCCACCGCTGCCCCAGGTCGTCTGGTTCCGCTTCCCGGCGCCGACCGTCCTGGTGGTCGGGGGCGTCCTCGCCGGGCTGCTCGTCGCCTCCCTCGCTCGGATCGGGGTCGTGATCGGTGCGCACCGCCGGGCCCGGCTCGCCCGGCAGCGCCTCCTGACTGCGGTCTCCCAGGTCAGCGCCGAGCAGGTGGTCGCGCCGGTGCGCGAGGAGCTGCAGCGCTACGAGACCGCCCGCGCCGCGATCGTGCGTGCCCTGGGTAGCTGAAGGTTGCGCACTTCTCACCTCTCGATGCGCGGAACCCGAGCTCGTCCAGCGTGACCCCGAGCGGCGTGCTCATCCAGCGGTCGGGATTGAGCGAGGGCGCCGCCGCACCAGGTGACCCGCACCGCGCTGGCAGTGTGGGCGGGAGCGCAGCGACCTCCAGCCCCTTCGGGCGAGAAGTGTTGGCATACTGGGCGGTCGGCTGCGCCTCAGCCTGACCGTGCGCGCCGAAGCCCCTCGAGTGAGAAAGCACCCATGCCTGAATTCATCTACTCGATGCACAACGTCCGCAAGACCCTGGGCGACAAGCTCGTGCTGGACAACGTGACCCTGTCGTTCTACCCGGGCGCCAAGATCGGCGTCGTCGGCCCCAACGGGACCGGCAAGTCGACCATGCTCAAGATCATGGCCGGCCTGGAGAAGGCCAACAACGGCGACGTGATCCTGGCCAAGGACGCCACCGTGGGGATCCTGCTGCAGGAGCCGCCGCTGACCTCGGGCAAGACCGTCCTGGAGAACATCGAGGAGGCCGTCGCCGACGTCAAGGCCCTGCAGCGCCGGATGGAGGAGCTCGGCGAGGCGATGGGCGACCCCGACGCCGACTTCGACGCGCTGATGGCCGAGATGGGCGACGTCCAGACCGAGCTCGACAACCGCGACGCCTGGGACATCGACTCCCAGCTGGAGCAGGCGATGGACGCGCTGCGCTGCCCGCCCCCGGACGCCGACGTCGACGTCCTCTCGGGTGGTGAGCGCCGCCGGGTCGCGCTGTGCAAGCTGCTCCTGCAGCAGCCGGACCTGCTGCTGCTCGACGAGCCCACCAACCACCTCGACGCCGAGAGCGTGAACTGGCTCGAGGGCCACCTCAAGAGCTACCCCGGGGCCGTCCTGGCCGTGACCCACGACCGGTACTTCCTCGACAACGTCGCCCAGTGGATCCTCGAGATCGACCGGGGCAAGACGCACCCGTACGAGGGCAACTACTCGACCTACCTCGACACGAAGAAGTCGCGGCTCCAGATCGAGGGCAAGCGGGACGCCAAGCGGGCCAAGATCATCGAGCGCGAGCTGGAGTGGGCGCGGTCCAACCCCAAGGCCCGCCAGGCCAAGAACAAGGCCCGCCTGTCCCGCTACGAGGAGATGGCCGCCGAGGCGGACCGCAACCGCAAGCTGGACTTCGAGGAGATCAACATCCCGGCCGGTCCGCGCCTGGGCAGCCAGGTGCTGGACGGCGACAAGCTGGTCAAGGGCTTCGGCGACCGGCTGCTCTTCGACGGGCTCAGCTTCTCGCTGCCGCGTGCCGGCATCGTCGGGGTCATCGGTCCGAACGGCGTCGGCAAGTCGACGCTGTTCCGGATGCTCGTGGGCGAGGAGGAGCCGGACGCCGGCGAGCTCCGGCTCGGCGAGACGGTCAAGCTCTCCTACGTCGACCAGGGCCGGTCCGGGCTCGACGCCAAGAAGAACGTCTGGGAGCTCGTCTCCGACGGCCTCGACTTCATCAAGGTCGCCAACTTCGAGATGCCGTCGCGGGCGTACGTGGCGTCGTTCGGCTTCAAGGGGCCCGACCAGCAGAAGCCCGCGGGCGTGCTGTCCGGCGGTGAGCGCAACCGGCTGAACCTGGCCCTCACGCTCAAGATGGGCGGCAACCTGCTGCTGCTCGACGAGCCGACGAACGACCTGGACGTCGAGACGCTGCAGTCGCTCGAGGACGCCCTGCTCGAGTTCCCGGGCTGCGCCGTCGTGATCTCCCACGATCGCTGGTTCCTGGACCGCGTCGCCACGCACATCCTGTCGTGGGAGGGCGACGACGAGGAGCAGGCGAAGTGGTTCTGGTTCGAGGGGAACTACGCCGACTACGAGGCGAACAAGATCTCCCGCCTCGGCGCCGAGGCCGCGCGTCCGCACCGCGCGACGCACCGCCGCCTGACGCGCGCGTAGTCCGCCGCACCGCCGACGAGCGGTAGGTTGCCGCGCTCCCGAGACGAGATCGGGCGCGGCAACCCAACCGCTGGCGGTCCTGGACGATCGAGCGCTGAGGACTCCGTCTCTCCGTCGTCAGCGGGAGCGAGGAAGGGAGAGGGTTCGAGCGCGGGACGCGTCCGAGCGGAGCGCGGACAGGGCTATCGCACCTCGCGGACCTCGACGCGCTGCACGTACGGCGCACCTCCGGTCTGGTCGAGCGTGCGGGTGAACGTGTCGTCGGCCCAGACCTCCAGCGTGTGGTCGCCCGGCGTCAGGCGGTAGACGGAGTCGTTCGGGAAGAAGGGCTGGAGCGACGGCTGACCGTCGGGGCCGTAGACCGAGGCGCGGTTCGACCCCTCCGGGCTCGGCACCACCCGGTAGAGACCGGGCCGCTCGACGCGGAGGGTGCGGCGGGCGTAGCCGCCGCTGGTGAACGCGACGTCCTCCGCCCGACCGGGCTCCAGGACCCCGGTCGGCGCGTCGAGCCGTTCCTCGCCGAGCACCATCAGCACCTGCTCCCGGGTGAGGGCGTCGGCGTACGCGGTGAGCGCGTCGGCGAGGCTCTCCGGGACGCTGGTGCGCCAGCCGTCGGCGTCCTGGACGGCGGTGAGCGAGAAGGCACCGTCGCGGCCGAGCAGCTCGAACGCGCTCAACGAGCCGAGGCCACCGGAGTAGCGGTAGCCCGAGGAGTGCAGGCAGCTGCGTTCGCCGATGACCTCGAGGCAGCGTCCGGCGAGATCGAGGCTGGACCCGTCGCCGACCTTGAGCGACTCGACGCCGACCACCGCCCGGCTGCCGTCGACCGTGCCGGCGACCGTACGGAGGGCGGTGACGGTCACCGGGGACCGGTCGAGCCCGCCGCTGGCGACCTCCGAGGCCCAGAGCTGGACCACGTCGGAGCCCGAGGCGTCGAGCGTGCGCGCGAAGGTCGAGGGGTCGCTCCGGACGCGTGGGTCGAGCAGGGCCCGCAGGGACGTCTCGACCGCGGCCTGCGGGGTCGGCGAGGACGCCGGTCCCGGCGCCTCCACGCTCAGCCGGCTGCCCTGCGCGACGTCGGGTCCGGCGAGCGTGGTGAGCACGCTGAGGTACCAGCGGCCCGCCCGCTCGACGGTCACCAGCTGGGGCAGGGCGCCGAGCGCCGGCAGCGTGGCGCCGGCGTAGACGTGCTCCTGCGGCTCGTCCACGTTCCGGTCGGCGAACCACGCGCGCAGCAGCCCACGTGCCGCCCCCGGGTCTTCACGGACCCGGACGGAGAGGTCCCCGAGGCCCACCACCGCGAGGTCACCCGTCTGGGCGACCACCGTCGGCGTGGCGCCGGTGAGGTCGAGGTCGAGGCCGTCGAGCACCGAGGTGGCGGGTCCGGGCCGCCCGCCGCCCACGGCGCCGGGCAGGTCGAGGTCGGCGAGCCGGTGCGTGACGGACCCCACGACCCGTTCCAGCGCGACCCGTTCGTCGGGTTCCACGAGCCGGGCGAGCCCGGCGAGGTCCTCGTGGTCGAGGGCGCTCACCACCCGCTCGGCCAGCGCGGTCGGGGAGGTGGCCCCACCGCGGAGCCGGTCGGCGAGGGCCAGACCTCCGAGCACCAGGGCGACCACGAGGACGCCGACGCCGAGCACGACCAGCAGACGGCGGTCGACCGACCGCGGCTCGACGGCGAGCAGCTCGGGTCCCGACGTCACGCTCACCGTCGGCGGGGGCTCAGGGGACGTCGACCGACTCCTGGTCCAGGGTCGCGGCCTGCTGCGCGCGGGGCGGCGGCGCGGTGGCGGAGCCGTCGTGCGGGTCCGACGCCGGCTCGGGCAGTGCTGTGCCGTGGCTCGACGGTGCGCGGAAGCCGGGCGCGAGCAGCTCGGCCAGGGTCACCGCGTGCCGGTCCGCGAGCTCGGCCAGCTGCGTCCGGCAGGAGAAGCCGTCCGCCAGCACGACCGCGTCGGGACGCTGACGCACGGCGGGCAGCAGGTCGTGCTCGGCGACCGCGACGGAGACGTCGTAGTGGCCCTGCTCGACCCCGAAGTTGCCGGCCAGGCCGCAGCAGCCGCCGACCGTGGTCACGGTGGCTCCGGTCGCGGCCAGCAGCGCCGCGTCGGCCCGCCAGCCGATCACCGAGGCGTGGTGGCAGTGCGGCTGGGCGACGATCTCGACCCCGTGCAGGTCGGGGGCGGTCCAGCCCGGCGTGCGTTCGAGGAGCTCGGCGAGGGTGAGCACCCCCGCGGCGACGTCCGCGACCCGCGGGTCGTCCAGCAGCTCGCCCGCGTCGGAGCGCCACACCGCCAGGCAGGACGGCTCGAGGCCGACGACCGGGACGCCGGCGGCGACGACCGGGTGGAGGACGTCGAGGGCCTGGCGCAGCTGGCGCCGAGCGCCCTCACGCTGGCCCGTGCTGATCCAGGTGAGCCCGCAGCACGCGTTGCGCTCCAGGAACGTCGGCGCGTAACCGGCGGCGCGCAGCACGTCGAGGACGGAGGAGGCGCCGTCGCCGTCGAAGCAGTCGGAGAACGAGTCGACCCAGACCACGACGGGTCGACCCTCGGTCCCGGACAGCGTCTCCGGCAGGTCGGCACGCTTCCTGGCCGGGCGGTCCGCGAACCTCGGCATGGAGCGCCGCTGGTCGACGCCGGCGCTCCAGCGCACGAGGTGCTTCAGCCCGGGCGTGGAGGTGGACAGGTTGATCAGGGCGGCGAGCCCCGGGACCCGCGTGATGAGCCGGCCCCAGCGCGGCAACCAGCCCAGCGCGTAGTGGCTGCGCGGACGCAGCCGGCCGGCGTAGCTGTGGTCGAGGACGGTCGACTTGTAGGCCGCCATGTCGATGCCGGTCGGGCAGTCGCGGGCACAGCCCTTGCAGGACAGGCAGAGGTCCAGCGCCTCGTGCACCTCGGGCGCGCGCCATCCGCCGACGAGGGTGCCGTTGACCAGCTCCTGCAGGACGCGGGCCCGGCCGCGGGTCGAGTCCTTCTCCTCGCGGGTGGCCTGGAAGGACGGGCACATCACGCCCTGGGCGCCGGTCGTGTTGGCCAGGCACTTGCCGACGCCGGAGCAGCGGTGCACCTCGGCGGAGAAGGCCCGGCTGACCGGGAGCGGATGACCGACGAGGCCGGCGGTCCGCAGGTCGGCGTCGACGGGTGCCGGGTCGACGAGCACGCCGGGGTTGAGCAGGTTGTCGGGGTCGAAGGCGTCCTTGACCTGACCGAACAGCGCGATCGCGGCCGGGGAGTACATCGCCGGCAGCAACGCTCCGCGGGCGCGGCCGTCGCCGTGCTCGCCGGACATCGACCCGCCGTACGACGCCGCGACCTTCGCCGCGGCCTCGACGAAGCGCCGGTAGGTGTCGGCACCACCCGACCTGGTCAGCGGGAAGTCGATGCGGGCGTGCACGCACCCGTCGCCGAAGTGCCCGTACGGCAGCGCGTCGAGGCCGAAGTCGGTCAGCAGCGCGTCGAAGTCCCGCAGGTAGGCCCCGAGGCGTGCCGGCGGCACGGCCGCGTCCTCCCACCCGGGGTAGGCGGGCTCGGCCAGGCTGACCCCGGCCAGGCCGGCGCCGTCCTCCCGGATCTTCCACAGGGCGAGGGCCTCGGTCGGGTCGGTGACGGCGAAGCCGTCGAGAGCGCCCGCGTCCGCGAGCACCCGGGCGGCCCGGGCGGCCACCTCGCCGGGGTCGTCGCCGACGACCTCGACGAGCATGAAGCCGTCGCCCCGGGGCAGGGGCGGCACCGCGGCCGGGCCACGCCGACGGCGGACGACGTCGACGATGCGTCGGTCCAGGCCCTCGACCGCGGTCGGGGAGTGCACCAGCACGGCCAGGACGGCGTCGGCGGCGTCGGCCATGGTGGCGTAGCCCAGAGCGACCAGCTGCTTGTACGGGGCGTCCGCGACCAGGCGGACCGTGGCGCCGGTGATGACGGCCAGGGTGCCCTCGGTGCCGGCGAGGAACCGGGCCACGTCGAAGCCGCGCTCGGGGAGCAGGTGCTCGAGGCTGTAGCCGGACACCTGGCGCCCGAACGTGCCGAACTCGGTCCGGATGGTCCCGAGGTCGCCGGCCACCACGTCGCGCAGCCGGGTGAGGCTGGAGGCCAGCGGCGCCGTGCCCGGTCCGGAGGCCCCGTGCTCGAGGTGCAGCCGCTCGCCGCGCCCGGTGACGACGTCGAGGGCGACCACGTTGTCCGACGAGCGGCCGTAGCCGAGCGCGCGCGGCCCGCAGGCGTTGTTGCCGATCATCCCGCCGATGGTGCAGCGGTTGTGCGTCGACGGGTCCGGCCCGAAGCGCAGCCCGTACGGCGCCACCGCGGCCTGGAGGGAGGACTGGACGACCCCCGGCTCGACGCGGGCGGTCCGGGCCTCGGGGTCGATCTCGCCGATGCGGGTCAGGTGGCGGCCGACGTCCACGACGAGCCCCGGGCCGACGGCGTTGCCCGCGCACGAGGTCCCGGCCCCACGGGTCGTCACGGGCATCCCGGCCGCCCGGGCCGCGTCCAGGACCGCGAGCAGCTCGTCGGTGCTGGTGGGACGCGCGACCGCCTGCGGGACCACCCGGTAGAGCGAGGCGTCCGAGGAGTACAGCGCGCGGGCCAGCGTCGAGGTGTCCAGCGCCGAGGCGGCACCGCGTCGGTCGAGCTCGGCGACCAGGTCGCGCAGCGGGTCGGGCACGTCGCCGTCGCCGGGCGCGACGAGCAGGGCAGCGGAGGACATGGTCGGTCTCGATGCTAGTAGGCGATCGGGACCGGTCAGGCCGAGATCAGCCCGGCACCTGCCCGAGAGAGGACGAGACCGGCCCCGGTCAGGCCTGCGGGGCCCCGAGGATCGCGCGCATCGCCCGGCCCAGGGCCTCGTAGTCGTCCGGGGCGACGGCGTCGACGAAGTTGCGACGGACGCACTCCACGTGGCTGGGGGCCGCCTCGGTCAGCAGCTGCTGGCCGGCGTCGGTCAGGTTGGCCCACACCCCGCGCCGGTCGACGGGGCAGGTGGTCCGCTCGATCAGCCCGCGCTTCTCCATCCGGGTCACCGTGTGGGTGAGGCGCGACCGGCTCTGGTGGACCGCGTCGGCGAGCTCGGCCATCCGCAGCTGGCGGTCGGCGGCCTCCGACAGGGTGACCAGGATCTCGTACTCGGCGAGATCGAGGTCGTGCTCGCGCAGCTGGGCGTCGAGGCGTTCGTTGAGGACCGAGGTGCCGAGCAACCACGCGCGCCACACGCGCTGCTGGTCCTCGCTCAGCCAGCGTGCTGCCGGGGGTGCCGTGAGGGTCATGGTGGTTTCAATCGTACGGCCAGTGCGCGACGTGTTCGCCCGTTTGGTACAAGCACCGGACGCGCCCGCGCGTCGGGCGGACGCAGCGACCGGCGCAGCGGGCGCCGCGCTCCGGCTGTCCGCGTACGACCTCCCGGGGCGGGCGTCCGGTAGCCTGACGCGACCAGCCTTCAGCGTGGCCGGCTGATGCTTGCCGAGGCGGCCCCGTACGAGCACGCGGAGCCGACCTTGACCCCACCGCAGCACCCCGACCAGGCGAACGACGTCCTGGCGCAGCGCGCCCCTTCGGTGGGCGCGGCGCTGCTCGAGCAGGTCAAGGCCTCCGGTGACCGGGAGGCTTTCCGGCACCTGCGTGACGGCCGCTGGGTCTCGCTGTCGTGGACCGAGACCAAGGACGCCGCGTTCGAGCTGGCGGCCGGGCTGCTCGCTCTCGGCCTCGAGCTCGAGGACCGGGTCGCGATCGCCTCGGGGACCCGGATCGAGTGGGTGCTGGCCGACCTCGCGATCATGTCCGCCGGCGGCGCGACCACGACCGTCTACCCGACCACCCAGCACGAGGACGTCGCCTTCATCCTCAGCGACTCCGGGGCCCGGGTCGTCTTCGCCGAGGACCAGGGGCAGGTCGACAAGATCGACGCCCACACCGACGAGCTGCCCGCGCTGGAGACGATCGTCCAGATCGTCGGCACCCCGCGGAGCCCGCGGACCATCAGCCTGGACGACCTGCGGGCGCGGGGCCGCGACCGCCTGGCGGTCGACCCCTCCTGCGTCGAGGACGTGATCGCGCAGATCGGCCCCGACCACCTCGCGACCCTGATCTACACCTCCGGCACCACCGGCCGGCCCAAGGGCGTGCGCCTGGTGCACGACTGCTGGACCTACGACGGCGCCTCGGTGGAGGCGTTCGACATCATCTCGCGCGACGACCTGCAGTACCTCTGGCTGCCGCTGAGCCACGTGTTCGGCAAGGCGCTGATCGCGATCCAGGTCAAGATCGGCTTCGCCTCCGCGATCGAGGGCGACATCGACTCGCTGGTCGAGAACCTCGGCGTGGTGCAGCCGACGTTCATGTGCGGCGCGCCCCGGATCTTCGAGAAGGTGCGGTCGCGCGTCATGACGAGCGCCTCCGCGGGGCCCCGCAAGCGCATCGTGGACTGGGCCTTCGGGGTCGGGCGCCGGACGTCGTCGGTGCGGCTCGCCGGCGGGCGTCCGCGGGGGCTGCTGGCCGTGCAGCAGGCGCTCGCCGAGCGGCTCGTGTTCTCCGCGATCAAGGCGCGGATGGGCGGCAAGATCAGGTTCTTCATGTCGGGGTCGGCCGGGCTCAACCGCGAGGTCCAGGAGTGGTTCCACGCGGCCGGGCTGCTCCTGCTCGAGGGCTACGGCCTCACCGAGACCAGCTCGCTGACCTGCGTGAACAACCCGCGGGCGCCCCGGTTCGGCACGGTGGGCCCGCCGATCCCCGGCTCGGAGCTCAAGATCGCCGACGACGGCGAGATCCTGGTCAAGGGGCCGGGGGTCATGCGGGGCTACCACCACCTGCCCGACGCGAGCGCCGAGGCGTTCGTGGACGGCTGGTTCGCCACCGGTGACATCGGGCATCTGGACGACCACGGCTACCTCGAGATCACCGACCGCAAGAAGGACCTGATCAAGACCTCGGGCGGCAAGTACGTCGCCCCCTCGGAGGTCGAGGGCGTGATCAAGGCCGCCTGCCCGTACGTCAGCCAGGTCGTCGCGCACGGCGAGGGCCGCAAGTACATCAGCGCCCTGATCTCGCTCGACCCGGGCGCGATCAAGGAGTGGGCCGACGGGCAGGGCCTCACGTACGCCACCCCCGAGGACCTGACCAGGGCGCCGGAGGTGCGGGCGCTGGTGGACGGCTGCGTCCAGGCGGCCAACCGCAAGCTCGAGCGCTGGGAGACCGTCAAGCGCTGGGCCTTCCTGCCCGGTGAGCTCGACGTCGAGCACGGCGAGGTGACCCCGAGCATGAAGGTGCGCCGGGCCGAGGTGACCCGTCGCTACAGCGACCTGCTCGACTCCCTCTACGACCGCGACTAGTGCCTCCCTCGAGAGAGACGGTGCACGTCACCGTCGTCCTGCGGGATGCATGTCGTCGCAGCGCGACGCTCCGCGACGACAGGCAAGGCCGACGAGGGCGCCGTACCGGGTGTACCGCGATCGAGGAGAACGCAGCGAGGCGCCATCAGGGCGGCGGAGACGCGTGCCGGATCTCTCAAGGGGGGCACTAGGCGTGCCGATCTCCGACCACCCCCGGTTCGTCTACCGCTCACCCCGCCGCTGGGGTGACCTGGACGCGCAGGGGCACGTGAACAACGCCGTCTACCTCGACCACCTGCAGGACGCCCGGGTGGCCTTCCTGCACGCCGGGGCGCCCGGCCTGGCCGACATGCTGCAGACCGGCGTGCTCGTCACCGCCCACCAGGTCGAGTACCTGGCGCCGGTCGGCTACTCCTCGGAGCCGCTGGCCGTCTCCACGTGGATCGACGTGCTGGGCGCCAGCCGGTTCGTGGTCGGCTACGAGATCTTCGACGGCGACGCGCTCGCCGCCCAGGCCCGGACGACGCTCGTGCCGTACGACCTCGGCGAAGGTCGGGTGCGCCGCCTCAACGCCATCGAGCGCGCGGCGTTCGAGGCCTACCTCGACCCGGCCGAGCCGCTCCGGCCGCTGCCGAGGGCCGGGGTGGGGGAGGGTGCCGCCCGCTACCCGCTGACCGTGCGCTGGTCGGACCTCGACGCGTTCGGGCACGTGAACAACGTGAAGTTCTACGACTACGTCCAGGAGGCGCGGGTCGCGCTGATGGCCGAGGGGCTGGACTGGTCGGCGGACGTCGTCTGGTCCGTCGTGCGCCAGGACCTCGACCACGTCGCGCCGCTGGACTTCCGCCCCGAGCCGTACGAGGTCGCGACCAGCGTCGTGGCGCTCGGCACCCGCTCCTTCACCCTCGCCGCCGAGATCCGCGACCCCGGCTCGGGCACGGTCTACGCCCGGGCCCGTACGGTCGGGGTCGGCCCGCGGCCGCTGGACTCGACCGAGCGCCGGGCCATGGCGGTCTGGGCGCTGCCCGACGCGGCCGGCGTCCCGGTCGGCTGAGCGTCGGTCGACCACGTGTCCGACCGTGCGCAGCGATCAGCCGGCCGCGATCATCTGCTGGAGCTCAGCCGGCGTCCGGGCGTCGCGGCTGCAGCGAGACCGACGAGGTCACGCCGCGGCCCATCGAGGTCGTGGCCGGGGACGGCCCCTCGGTGTTGACCATGAACTGCGCCGCGCGCTCGAGGTAGGTCCACATCTCCGTGCGCTGCGCCTCGGTGACGTCGATCGAGTCGACGGCGTCGCGCATGTGGGTGATCCAGCGGTCGCGCATGTCGGGGGTGACCGGGAACGGTGCGTGCCGCATCCGCAGGCGCGGGTGGCCGCGCTCCTCGCTGTAGGTCGTGGGCCCGCCCCAGTACTGCTCGAGGAAGCCGCGCAGCCGCACCTCCGCCTCGGCGAGGTCCTCGTCGGGGTAGAGCGCGCGCAGCGGCTGGTCGCCGGCCACGCCCTCGTAGAAGCGCCGCACGAGCGCGACGAACGTCGGGTGCCCACCGATCGCGTCGTAGAAGGTGGCGACGGGGGCGGGGCTGGCTGCTGGCTCGGTCATCGCCTCCATCATCCCCTTCCTGGCCCAGGGACCGCGAACCTGGGATTTCCGGCGCTTTGGCACGATGGGTCGCGAGCGACTGATCTGGTCGCCCGCACGTCTCACGCCGGGGCACCGTGACCGGCACGCACGCAAGGAGCAGCACATGGCAACCGTTCGTACCGCGCAGGCCCACTGGGAAGGCTCGCTGATGGAGGGCCAGGGCGAGGTCGAGCTCGTCTCCTCCGAGGCCGGCAGCTTCGAGGTCAACTGGCCGTCGCGCGCGGAGCAGGCGAACGGCAAGACGAGCCCCGAGGAGCTCATCGCCGCCGCCCACTCCACCTGCTTCTCCATGGCGCTCTCGCACGGCCTCGCCGGCGCGGGTCACGCCCCGACGAGCATCGACACCACGGCCGACGTGACCTTCCAGGCCGGCACCGGCATCACCGGGATCAAGCTGACCGTCGTCGGCGACGTCCCCGGCATCACGGCCGAGGAGTTCGACGCGGCCGCGCAGGAGGCCAAGGAGAACTGCCCGGTCTCGCAGGCCCTCAAGGCCGTCCCGATGACGCTCGAGGTCAGCTTCAAGGGCTGAGCCCGGCGCCTCGGCCCTTCGACGGGCTCAGCCGGCCACGTTCTCGTGGTTTCCCGAGCCCGTCGAGGGGTGGTCCACCAGCGGAGAGCCGTCGACCAGGCGGACCGCCTGCACCGTCGTCTCGGTGGTCGGCCGACCGGTCCCGCCCTGGCTGTAGTTGCCCACCCGGACGACCTCGCCGTTGCGCACGTACCAGGCGTTGCCGTCGTCGTCGCGCAGCTCCGTGGTCCGCAGCCCGATGGACTCGACCGTGCCCGACGCCTCCTTCATGTCGATGAAGTCGCCCACGCCGAACTGCCCCTCGACCAGCATGAACACCCCCGAGATCAGGTCCTTGACCACGTTCTGCAGGCCGAAGGCGACGGTGACCGCCACGATCGAGGTGCCGGCGATGATCGAGGTGATGTCGAAGCCCATCTCCGAGAAGATCATCAGCAGTGCGACGAGCGTGATCACCACCGTCGAGGCGCTCCGCCCGAGCGAGCCGAGGGCCCGGACGCGGGAGTCCCGGCGGCCGGCGCTGCGGTCGCGGTCGGAGTCGCGGAGCACCTCCAGCGCCTTGATCCGCAGCCGCCTGCGGTCGCCGGTCGAGCGCTGCACGGCCCGGTCGATCAGCCGGTTGACGATCGTTCGCGCGACGAGCGCGAGGACGACCAGGAACGCGATGCGCAGCGGGACGAACTCCACGGCGGCGGCGAGGGTGCGCGGGAACCAGACGGGCATGGCCTCACCCTAGGAGGCTGAGATCTCCGGGCCGGTCCTTCACCGGGCTGCGATCCTCGGGGGGTGGATGGACCTCCTGGAGCCGTCGACGACGGTCTCGGCCGCGCCGGTGTCGTCGCCGTCGTCGTGACGGTGCTGTCCTGGGCGTCCGCGTTCGTGGGCATCCGCTTCGCGGCGCCCTGGCTGAGCCCGGGGGCCCTGACCCTGGGCCGGCTGCTCGTCGCGACGGTCGCGCTGACCGCGATGACCTCGTTCCGCGCCCTCGGCGGGGGCGACCGGGTGGCGAGGCTGCGCTCGCTGCCGCAGCGGGAGCGCTGGCTGCTCGTCCTCATCGGGCTCGCGTGGTTCGCGGTCTACAACGTCGCGCTGAACGCCGGCGAGCACCACGTCGACGCCGGCACGGCATCCATGATCATCCAGATCGGCCCCGTGCTCATCGCGGTCCTCGCGGGCACGCTCCTGCACGAGGGCTTCCCGAGGCCGCTCGTGGTGGGGACGGCCGTGGCGCTGCTCGGCACGGTGATGATCGGCGTCGCCACGAGCACGGCGGGGGCGGGGGAGCGTCCGGCGGGAGCGTCACCGCTGCTCGGCGTGCTGCTGGTCCTCGTGAGCGCCGTCGTGTACGCGGTCGCGCTGGTCGTGCAGAAGGTGGTCCTGCGGCGGCTGTCGGGCCTGCTCGTGACCTGGGCGGCGTGCGCGGTGGGCTTCGTCGCCTGCCTCCCCTTCGCGGGTCAGCTCGTCACCGGGCTGGCGGCCGCGCCGCCGCGGGTCTGGTGGGCCGTCGTCTACCTGGGGGTGGTGCCGACCGCGATCGCCTTCTCGACCTGGGCCTACGCCCTGGGCCGCAGCGACGCCGGCCGGCTCTCCGTCAGCACGTACGCGGTCCCGCCCGTGGCGATCGCCATGGGCTGGCTGCTGCTCGGCGAGGTGCCGCTGCCGCTCGCAGTCGTCGGCGGGGCGGTGAGCCTGCTCGGGGTGGCGGTCTCCCGGCGTCGCTCGTCGCGCTAGGTCGAGCTCGGCCAGCCCGACCCGACCCGCAGCCAGGCGGCGTCGAGCCCGGCGAGGACCTCGGTCGGCAGCGGGCCCCGTGCGGCGGCGTCGACGTTCGCCCGGAGGTTGGCCAGCGAGGCCGTGCCCACGATCGCGGTGTGCACGCCGGGGGCGTACGCGCTCCAGCGCAGGGCCAGCTCCGCCCAGCCCAGCGGGCTCGGGTCGAGCGCCAGCGCGCGCAGCCGCTCCCAGTACAGCTCGGCGTAGTGGCCGGTCGGCCGCTCCGCGAAGCGCCACGGCGCGTTCGCGATCGGCCGCTTGGCGATGACGCCGGGACCGGGCTCCCGGCTGACCACCCGCAGGTTCCACCGGTCGACAAGGTTGACGCTGCACTCGATCACGCCGAACCGGCCGGACGCCGCCGCGTACGCCAGGGCCTCGTTGTCCCCGCTGTAGCCGGCCACGCCGACCTTGCCGGCGGCCACCGCGTCGTCGAGGGTGTCCTGGAGGTCGCCGCGGCGCAGCACCTCGAGCGAGCACGAGTGCAGGAGGTAGACGTCGACGCGCTCGGACCGGGTCCGGCGCAGCGTCTGGTCGAGGCCCGCACGGACGCTGGCCGGGGTCCAGTCCTCCTGCCCGGGCACGCCCGACCCGCCCTTGCTGGTGAGCACGAACTCCGAGCGCCGGCCCCCCAGGTGGCGTCCGATGCGCTCCTCGCTGCTGCCGTAGGACAAGGCGGTGTCGACGAGGGTCACGCCGAGGTCGAGGGCACCGTTCAGCAGGGCAGCGGCCTGGGCCTCGGTGACGTCCGCCTCGCCGACCTGCCCGGCACCCAGCCCCACGACCGGGACGGTGAGCCCGGTCGCGCCGAACGTCCGTCGCTGCACGTCAGCGGCCGTACGTCGCTCGCCCGGCCCACCAGGTCGCGACGACCGGGTCGGGCAGGTCGCGACCGTGCCACGGGTTGTTCCGCGACAGCGACACCGAGGTGTCGCGGTCGACGGTCGTACGCCGCGCGGGGTCGACGAGCGTCAGGTTCGCGGGCTCGCCGACGGCCAACGGCCGGCCCTGGTCACCGAGCCGGGCGATGTGGGCCGGGACCGACGACATCCGCGTCGCCACCTCGCCCCAGCCGAGCGACCCCGGCCGGACCATGGTCTCCACGACGACGGCCAGCGCGGTCTCCAGGCCGAGCATCCCCGACGCCGCGTCGACGAAGGCGTGCTCCTTGTCGTGGCGGGCGTGAGGGGCGTGGTCGGTGGCGACGACGTCGATGGTCCCGTCGGTGAGCGCGTCGCGCACGGCCGCGACGTCCTCGGCGCTGCGCAGCGGCGGGTTCACCTTGTAGGTCGGGTCGTAGCCCAGCAGCTCGTCGACGGTGAGCAGCAGGTGGTGCGGCGTGACCTCGGCGGTGACCTCGATCCCGCGCTGCTTGGCCCAGCGCAGCACGTCCACCGTCTCGGCCGTGGACACGTGGCACACGTGCAGGCGCGAGCGGGTGAGCTCGGCCAGACCGACGTCGCGGGCGACGATGCCGGCCTCGGCCACCGCGGGCCAGCCGGGCAGCCCGAGCCGGCCGGACACGGGACCCTCGTCGCAGCAGGCGTCGGGTCCGGCGAGGCGCGGGTCCTGGGCGTGCTGGGCGACCACGCCGTCGAAGGCCCGCACGTACTCCAGCGCCCGGCGCATCAGCCGGGCGTCGGCCACGCAGTGACCGTCGTCGGAGAAGACGCGTGTCCGGGCGGCGGAGCGGGCCATCAGCCCGAGCTCGGCGAGCTCCTCGCCCGCCAGGCCCTTGCTCACCGCGCCGATCGGGACGACCTGGGCCGACCCGGCGGAGCGGCCCACGTCGAGCAGGTGCTCGGCGGCCTCGGCGGTGTCGGTGACGGGGGAGGTGTTGGCCATGGCCAGGACCGCGGTGTAGCCGCCCCGGGCCGCGGCCGCGGTGCCGGTGGCCACCGTCTCGGCGTCCTCGCGGCCGGGCTCGCGCAGGTGGGTGTGCAGGTCGACCAGGCCGGGCAGCGCGACCAGCCCGTACGCGTCCACCCGGTGGGCGTCGGGGTGCGCGTCGTGCGGGTCGGCGAACCTGCCGTCGCGGATCAGCAGGTCCGCGGCACCCCGGCCGGCGAGGTCGGCGCCGAGGACGAGGACGTCGCCCGTGCCACCGCTCGTGGGACTGCTCATCGGAGCGCTCCGCCCTCGTCGGCCCCGCCGAGCAGCTGGTAGAGCACGCTCATCCGGACGGCGACCCCGGCGGCCACCTGGTCCAGGATCAGCGAGCCCGCCGAGTCGGCGGCGTCGGCCGAGATCTCCAGGCCCCGGTTCATGGGACCGGGGTGGGCGATCGCCGCCCCCGGACGCAGCAGGCCGAGCCGGGCGCGGGTGAGGCCGTAGCCGACCGTGTACTCGCGCGGGGTGGGGAAGTAGCCCCCGGACATGCGTTCGCGCTGCACGCGCAGCATCATCACGGCGTCGACCTCTCCGAGGACCGCGTCGAGGTCGGTGCGGACCTCGACCGGCCAGCCGTCCACGCCCGCGGGGAGCAGGGTGGGTGGTGCGACGAGCACGACCTGCGCGCCCAGGGTGGTCAGCAGGGCGACGTTGCTCCGGGCGACGCGGGAGTGCGTGATGTCGCCGACCACGGCGATCCGTCGTCCGGCGAACGTCTCGAGGTCACGGTCGTCGCCGCGCCGGGGCTCCTGGGCCCGGAAGTGCCGACGCAGCGTGAAGGCGTCGAGCAGCGCCTGCGTCGGGTGCTCGTGGGTGCCGTCGCCGGCGTTCACGACGTGGACCCCGAGCCCGAGCTCGGCGAACCAGCGCGCGGCCTGCAGCGGCGCCCCGCTCGCCATGTGGCGGATCACCAGGGCGTCGACCCCCATGGACGCCACGGTCAGGACCGTGTCGCGCAGCGACTCGCCCTTGGAGACCGAGGAGCCCTTGGCGCTGATGTTGATGACGTCGGCGGAGAGCCACTTCCCGGCCAGCTCGAACGAGCTGCGGGTCCGGGTCGAGTCCTCGAAGAACAGGTTGACCACGGTCCGGCCGCGCAGCGCGGGCAGCTTCTTGACCGGGCGGCCCTGGACGAGAGCCATCTCCTCGCCGAGGTCGAGGATCTCGGTGATCTCGGCGGCGTCGAGGTCGGCCGCGGACAGCAGGTGGCGCATCAGGCGCCGTCCCCGGTGATCGTGACCTCGTCGGTGCCGTCGACCTCGGCCAGCCGCACCGACACGCGTTCGTCCGAGCGCGTCGGGAGGTTCTTGCCGACGTGGTCGGCGCGGACCGGCAGCTCGCGGTGGCCCCGGTCGACCAGCACGGCCAGCCGTACGGCGCGCGGGCGGCCGAGGTCGCCCAGGGCGTCGAGCGCGGCGCGCACCGTGCGGCCCGAGAAGAGCACGTCGTCGACGAGCACGACCACGGCACCGTCGACGCTCACCGGCACCTCCGTACGGCCCGGGGCGCGCGTCGGGTGCCGGCGCAGGTCGTCGCGGTACATCGTCACGTCCAGGGCGCCCACGGGGATCGGCGTCGACTCGACCTCGGCCATCGCGCGAGCGAGGCGCTCGGCCAGCGGCACCCCCCGGGTGGGGATCCCGAGCAGGACCAGGCCGGCCGGGCCGCGGTTGGCCTCCAGCACCTCGTGCGCCATCCGCGCGCAGGCCCGGCTGATCTGATCGGCGTCGAGGACCTGCCGAGCGTGGGAGGTCGTGTCCTCCAGGCCCGTCACGTGAGGCATGCTAATGCCATGGACACCCTGTTCGGCTGGCCGGAGGCCCCTACGGTCACCCCCCTCGAGATGCTGGGCCTGCTCGGTGGGATCCCCCTCGTGGTGATCATCCTGATCTTCGCCGTGGCCAAGGCCCACGCGGTGCTCAAGGTGCACAAGCTCGGGCCGGGCCCCCAGGCCAGCGACCCCGTCTGGGAGGGCGGGCGGGCGCTGTCGATCATGGGTGGCGCCGAGGACCAGCTGACCGACGACATCGAGGACCGGCGCCGGGAGCTCAACGCGTCCCCGTCGACCCCGACGCTCGAGGCGGACGCGGGCGGTGCCGGTGCTCGCTGGTGACGAGCTCACGCCCGCCGACAGCGGGCAGCTCGAACGCGCCATCCGCATCGCGGAGGGGGCGTCGGGGCTGGCCTTCGCGCTCTACCTCACCACGTCCGAGGAGGACGCCCGGGCGTACGCGCTCCGTCTGCACGGGGCGCTCGAGGATCCCGAACGGTCCGTGCTCGTGCTGTGCGACCCCGGCTTCCGGGTCCTCGAGATCGTCACGGGGCGGGCGGCACGGCGTGCGCTGCCTGACCGCGTGTGCGCCCTGGCCGCGGCCACGATGCGCTCGTCGTTCGTCGCCGGGGACATCGCCGGCGGCCTCGCCAACGGGATCACCCAGCTCGGCGAGGCGGCCCGTCAGCCCCCGACGCTGCACAGCCGGTCGGACGACGAGTGATCCCTTCCGAGTCGCTGCCGCTGTGACTCCTGCCGGCCGGCGCTGCTGAGGCTCGCTCAGACGTAGGGCCGCCAGAGGTGGACCGTGGCGTAGCTGCGGAACGGTGCCCAGCCGGCGGTGCCCGTGACGCCGCGGGCCTCGAGCTGACGGCGGACCGCGAGGTCGGTGGTCAGCAGGACGTCCCGCTGGGCGAGAGCGCGGAGGCCGATCACGTCGGCCGTCCACGGCCCGATGCCCGCCAGCGCGAGCAGCTCACGGCGCTGCTCGGCCCAGGGACGGTCCTGGTCGAGCACGAGCGCACCCGAGGCGAGGACGGCCGCGAGGCCCACCAGCGCGCGACCGCGGGCCCGGGGCATCGGCAGCACCGCGGGGTCGGCCTCGGCCAGCGCCGCCATCCGGGGGAAGAGCCACGAGACCGTGCCGCCCGGCGCCACCACCTCGTCCCCGTACGCCTCGGTGAGCTTGGCGGAGCAGCGGGCGGCCGCGGCCATGGAGATCTGCTGGCTGACCAGCGCCTGCACCGCAGCCTCGGCCGGGTCGGTGGCCCCCGGCAGCCGGAGTCCCGGGCTGCTCGCCACGTCCTCGGCCAGGTGCGGGTCCGTCCCGAGCGCCGCGACCACGGCGTCGACGGGCGCGTCGGCGTCCACCAGCCGCTGGACGCGGGTGACCGCCTCGACCTCGTCGGCCGGGTCGCCCGCGTACGCCAGGTCGAGCCCGACCCCGTCCCAGGTCAGCCGCACGACGGCCGGCCCGTGCGCGAGCCGGAGCGTGCGGGTCAGCTCGAGCCCGCCGGTCGCCCCGACCCCGTGGGTCTCGACCCCGGGCACGGCGAAGCGCCGCAGGAAGGCGAACAGCGTCGCCCCGTCGAACGGCTCCGTCGTCTCCAGGTGCCGTGCGACGCCGAACCCGGTCAGGGCGGGTCCCTAGGCCGCCTGCTGGCAGCGCAGGGCCCGCAGCGAGTCGGCCCGGCGCTCCTCGACGATGCGACGGACGGCGGCCGAGAGGTCGACCGAGGCGAGCCACTCGTCGAGCCGGGCGAGGAACGGCTCACGGTCCGTGGGCACGGGGAACAGCCCGCGCACCGCGCTCGTCCGGAGTGATTCGCCCTTCGTCGCCCACACGCCCCTGAGCGCGGAAGCCTCCTCGACCATGGCGAGGTAGCGGTCGACGTACGGGGCGAGCACGTCATCCTGGCCGCGAGCCGAGAAGGAGGCGCAGATCGCCGACTGCACGCTGTTGGTGACCTCGTCGGTCTCGCAGGCCAGGTGCCAGGCCTCCGCCTTGGCCTCGGCGGTCGGGCGTGCCGCGCGCGCGGCAGCCGCGAGCTCGACGCCGGTGTTGGAGTCGTCGCGCTGCTGCTCGGCGTGGATGCCGGCCTCGTCGATCCGCCCGAGCCGGGCGAGCTGGCCGACCAGCAGCCAGCGCAGGTCGCGGTCGATCACCAGACCCTCCGGGACGTCGCGGTCGTCCAGCCACCCGGCCAGCAGGTCGGTGCCCCAGCCCGGGTTCGTGGCCGCGGCGAACGAGCGGGCGAAGGCGAGCTGCGCGTCGGAACCCTCGGGCGCCGCACCGAGCAGCTCGTGGAGGCCGCGCTCGAACCGCTCCTGGACGCCGGCGCGCTCGGCCAGCCCGGTGTACGAGCTCGTGGCCAGCGAGGCCTGGGCCAGCACGTTCCTCAGCTGGGTGGGGACGGTCTCCACCGCCGCGGTCCGCAGCACGACGTCGACGTAGTCGCGGGCCGGCAGCTCGGCGTCGCGGCAGGCGTCCCACAGCGACGCCCAGATCACCGCCCGGGCGAGCGGGTCGGCCACCAGCGGCAGGTGCGCCAGCGCCGTCTCCTGCGAGGGCGCGTCGAGGCGCACCTTGGCGAAGGTCAGGTCCCCGTCGTTGGGCAGCAGCAGCCCCGGACGCGGCCGCCCCACCAGCTCGGGCACGGGCGTCCGCTCGCCGTCGACGTCCAGCTCCACCGCGGCGGTGCGGCTGAACCGGCCGTCGACGAGGTCGTACGCCCCCACGCCGACGCGGTGCGGACGCAGGGTCGGGTGCTCGGGGATGGCCGTCTGCACGACGGCGGCGGCGGTGATCACGTCGTCGGCGTCGGTCTCCACCTCGAGGGCGAGCGTGTTGACCCCGGCCGTCTCCAGCCAGCGCTGCGACCACGCGACCAGGTCGCGCCCCGAGGGCGGCTCGAGCGCGGCGAGCAGGTCGGGCAGGCTGGTGTTGCCGAACGCGTGCTCGGCGAAGTAGGTCCGGACACCGGAGAGGAACGCCTCGCGCCCGACGAACGCCACCAGCTGCGCGAGCACCGAGGCGCCCTTGCCGTAGGTGATCTGGTCGAAGTTCGTGCTGACGGCCTCGAGGTCGACGATGTCGGCGGCGATCGGGTGCGTGGACGGCAGCTGGTCGGCACGCAGCGCGCCGGTCTTGGAGCCCGCGCTGAACGAGGCCCAGTTGGACGCGGCGTCGTCGGTCAGCTCGCCCACCGCGAAGTTGGACGACCAGGTGGCGAACGACTCCTTGAGCCACAGGTCGTCCCACCAGCGCATGGTCACGAGGTCGCCGAACCACATGTGGGCCAGCTCGTGCAGGATCACCTCCTGCCGGTAGTCCCGCGAGGCCTGGGTGACGCGGCTGCGGAAGATGTACTCGTCGCGCAGGGTGACCAGCCCGATGTTCTCCATGGCGCCGGCGTTGTACTCCGGGACGAAGGCCTGGTCGTACTTGCCGAAGGCGTACGGCAGCCCGAAGTGGTGCTCGAACGTGCGGAACCCGCCCTGCGTGACCTCGAGGATCGCCTCGGTGTCCAGGCTCTCGGCCAGCGAGCGACGGCAGATGACCCGTGACGAGATGCGGCCCTTGGCCGTCTCGAGCTCGCCGTCCACGATCGTGTAGTGCCCGGCGAGCAGGGAGGTGAGGTAGGTCGACACCGGCTCGGTGGTGGCGAACGTCGTCAGCACGAACCCGTCACCCGCGTCGGAGGTCGCCTCGACCGCGCCGCCGGACACCACGGCCCAGTCGGCCGGGGCGACGACCGAGACCGAGAACCGCGCCTTGAGGTCGGGCTGCTCGAAGCAGGCGTACACCCGCCGCGCGTCGGCCGGCTCGAACTGCGTGTACAGGTAGGTCAGGCCGTCGGCGGGGTCGATGAACCGGTGCAGGCCGTCCCCGCTGCGGCTGTAGCGGACGACCGCGTCGACGTGCAGCTCGTGCTCACCGGGGCCGACGTCGAACGGCAGGCGCGAGTCGACGAACGTCGCCGGGTCGAGGGCGACGCCGTCCAGCTCGGCGGCCCGGACCCGCTCCGCGATCAGGTCGACGTGCAGCGAGCCCGCCTCCCGCGCGGTGAAGCGGATCCGCGTCGACGACGTGAAGAGCGTGGTCGGGTCGTCCACCTCGCGGCCGGACAGGTCGACGCGGACGGCGTACGTGTCGGTGCCGATCAGGGCCGCGCGTGCCTGTGCCTCGGCTCGGGTGAGGTTGTCGGGGAACATCTGCCGATCCTTCCACGGGCGCTCGACGGGCGGGAGCCGCCGCAGGCGCTCCGGGCACTGCCTACGCTTCGTCCATGGCGAAGAAGAGCAAGCAGACCGACGCGAGGACCGAGCTGGAGGCCCTGGGCAAGCAGACCCGCAAGGCCGTCGAGGCACTGGTGGCCGAGGTCCGGGAGGTGGCCGACGAGCTCCGCGCCCGGGCCACCGCGGCCGTGCCGACCCCGGTCACCGCCGCGGTCGAGACGGTGGACTTCTGGTTCGACCCCATCTGCCCCTGGGCGTGGATGACGTCCCGCTGGATGCTCGAGGTCGAGCGCGTCCGCCCGGTCAGGACCGTGTTCCACGTGATGAGCCTGTCGGTGCTGAACGACGGCCGCGACATCCCCGAGGACTACAAGACCATGCTCGCCGCCGGGTGGGCCCCGGTCCGCGTGGCGCTGGCCGTCGAGGAGCGGTACGGCCAGGAGCAGCTCCGCGCCTTCTACACCGCGATCGGCACCCGGATCCACCTGGGCCAGGAGGGCCACGGCCGCGACACGATCGAGGCCGCCCTGCGCGACGTCGGCCTGCCGCCCGAGCTGGCGGACGCCGGAGACCTCGGGGACAACGACGACGCGCTGCGGGCCTCGCACCACGCGGGCATGGACCCGGTCGGCTACGACGTCGGCACCCCGGTCGTCCACGTCGGCAAGGTGGCCTTCTTCGGCCCGGTCATGTCCCCGGCCCCCAAGGGCGAGCAGGCCGGCCAGGTCTACGACGGCGTGCTGGCGCTCGCCTCCTACGAGGGCTTCTTCGAGCTGAAGCGCACCCGTGCGGTCGGGCCCATCTTCGACTGAGGCCTGGCCTACGGGAACGGCACCCACCGGGTGCTCGTGATGCGCGTGCAGGAGGTGCCGGAGACCGTGGTGCTGGACGTGGTCCCTGGTCGTGCGCGACCGGACGGCGTGCTGGACCTCTCCACGGAGGACGAGCAGCCGGCCGGTGCAGACCGCTCGACCGACCCTCGGACGGTCCTGCCAGACTGCAGCCATGCGCGTTCACATCGGTAGCGACCACGCCGGGTTCGAGCTCAAGACCCGCCTGATCGAGGCCCTGCGGGCCGAGGACCACGAGGTCGTCGACCACGGCCCGGTGGAGTACGACCCCGAGGACGACTACCCGATCTTCTGCATCCCGACGGCCGCGGCCGTGGTCGACGACCCGGGCTCCCTCGGCATCGTCGTCGGCGGCTCCGGCAACGGCGAGCAGATCGCCGCGAACAAGGTCCGGGGTGTGCGCTCGGCGCTCGTCTACGACCGCGAGACGGCCACCCTCGCGCGCCAGCACAACGACTCCAACGTGATGGGCATCGGCGCGCGCATGCACACCGAGGAGGAGGCGGTCGAGCTGGCGCTCCTCTTCCTGTCCACCCCGTTCAGCGGCGACGAGCGGCACGCGCGTCGCATCGCCCTGCTCGCGACGTACGAGGCCCAGAGCTCAGCGGCCGAGGGGTCAGCAGCCCAGGGCCAGGGCTAGCGGCTGTACGCCCGCGGCCGGCGGCCGTCGATGCGGGCCAGCAGGCTGTCGACCACCGCGGCGGCCTCGATCTCGTCGGCCATGCGTGGCTTGGCGGCGTCGCGGGCCCGCATGGCCCGGTCGAGGGTCACGAGCCCGGAGGCGCCGTCGCGACCGAAGTCACGCGGCCACAGCTCCCGCTCGGTGTGACCCTGGTGGGGTCGACGGCCCTGATCGATCGGCACGCCGTCCACGCTAGGAGCGTCGGCGGGCCCGGGAGGGGTCGGACACGCAAGCGTTATGGAGCCGCGATGATTCAGGCGACGCACGAATGAGCCCGGAACGACCCGTCGTCCTGCACGCACCGGGGCTGGTCCTGCGCCTGGACCCCTCGGGGACCTTCGACGCGATGTTCGACGCGGTCTCCGCCGCGACCCCGGACGACGCCTCGGCCACGACGTCCTGGCTGGTCGGCGCGGGTGGGCTCACCGTCTCGACCCGGCACGGGCCGGTCCCGCTCGGGCCGCCCCAGGTGCGGGTCGACGTCGACGAGGTCGAGGTGGAACGTTCCGGCGGCGGCCTGCGCACGGTGGTGCGGCACGCGCTCGAGCAGGCGTGGACCGTGCGCGTCGTCCTGGCCAACGACTCCGACGCCGAGCTGGTCCTCGAGCAGGTCCGGCTCGGGTGGCGGGCCGCGGCGGGGACGGTGGTCGTCGCCCTGGCCGCGGGTGCGCGGGCCGCGTACGCCGTGCAGCCGACGCAGGGCGACGGCCCGGTCCTGGCCGGGCGGCTGCGCTCGGGGGCGCAGCACGGGGTGGACGAGGCCGGCCTCCTGCTCGGGCCGGTCGTGCTCGCACCCCACCACCGCTGGGCGGTCCAGTGGCGCTGGGAGGTCGTGCCGGACGCCCGCCGGGCGGCCGCCGGCCGTGACCTGCCGCGGACGACCTGGCTCGACCTGGGCCAGGCGGTCGTCCTGCCGAGCGGCCCCGACGAGGCCGTGGTGGCGCCCGACCTGGCGGTGGAGGTCGAGGACGACCGGGTGGAGGTCTCGGCGGACGACCCGGGCCCGTTCGTGCTGGAGCTCCGGTCGGCCCGGGGGACGACCGCGTACCCGTTGACCTGGGCGCCCGACCTCGACGACCTGGTCGACGCGACCGCCGAGGTGCTGCTCCGGGGCCCGACCAGCCCGGCCGGGACCCCCCGGCTCGACGGTCCGGCCGCCGGGCTGGTGGTGCAGGACGCGCTCGCCCGCCGCGCCGCCGGTCCGCCCGACGAGCTGGCCGACGCCCTCGAGCTCCTGGCCGGTGAGCTCGTCGAGGAGCTGGACGACACCGTCGGCACGGGTGCCGCCGATCCGCTGACGCTCGCGTTCCTGGCGCGCGAGACCGACCGGACCAGCGGGACCGCCCTGCTCGACGTGGCCACGCGTCGGCTCCTCGAGACGGTGGCGCCGGCCGCAGGCCTGGGGCTGGCCGGGGTCGGTCTCGCCCTCGCGCACGTCCGGTCCGGCCGGGGCGCGACCGAGGTCGTCGGCCACCTCGCCGCCCTGCTGGCCGGCGCCGGATCCCGCGACGACGCCGGCCTGGAGCTCGCGCTGCTGCTGCGCCCCCGCGACGCCGTCGCCGACGAGCCGGCGCTCGCGGGGCTGCGTCGGCTGGGCGCGACGCTCGGTGCCGGGCTGCCCGGGCGGGTCGTCCCCGCGGTGGCCCTCGAGACGGTGGCGTACGCCTCGACGGTGCTCGGCCTCGTCGACGAGCCCACGGGGCAGCGCCTGCGGCAGGGCTGGGGCATCACCACCTCCGAGCTGGCGCGACGGACCGCGGCCGAGGCGCGTGCCCGGTGCTCGGCCGCAGGCCCGGACCGGGGCGGGGACGCGGGTCCAGGGGTGCGCCGCGCCCTCGCCTGGCTGGTTCTCGGGCGACGTTGAAGCGGTCTGCGACAGTGGGCGGGTGACCAGCACGGCGGCCGTGGACCCTGCGGCCGCGGTCGACGCCCTGACGCCGGCCGAGGACCGTCGAGGCCGGAGCCGACCCACCGTCCCGCGGATGCCCCGCCTGCCGCTCCTGGTGTCCCGGTTGTTCTTCGTCGCGGGCGTCGTCCTCATCCTCGAGACGGCCTTCCCCGGCGTGGCGTGGGTCGGGGCCCTGGTCGACCTGTGCTCGACGCTGTTCTTCCCCGTCGACGAGGGCTCGATCGGCTTCGGGATCTTCCTGCTGCTCCTCGGCGCGACCCTGGCCCGGCGCAAGCGGGTGGGGTGGGTGCTCGCGCTGGTCCTCTTCACGTTCTTCCTGCTGACCGACCTGGCCGTGGTCACCGGCCTGGTCGCGTCCCTGTTCGCCGTGCAGACCGACTTCAGCGCGGTGCCGGTGTACGCCCGGTTCGCCTTCAACCTGGCCGCCCTCGGGGCGCTGACCGCGTGCCTCGTGCACTACCGGGCCGAGTTCACCGCCCGACGGGCGCCGGGCAGCGTGCGCAAGGCGCTGCTGACCCTCGGGGTCGGGCTGGCGGTCACGGTCGGCGTCGCGATGACCCTGGTCACCGTGTTCCCGAACGAGCTGGTGGGCCCACGCGGCCGGCTGGCGTGGATCGCCGAACGGCTCGCCCGCACGCTCTTCAGCTCGGAGAGCGACCTCGTCGCGCAGCCGGTGTCCAGCCCGCCCGGCTGGATCGGCACCGTCGTCGGCCTGCTGCTCGGCCTCACCCTGCTCGCCGCCGTCGTGATGCTCACCCGCTCTCAGCGGCTGGCGGCGCTGATGTCGCCCGCCGACGAACCGCTCGTGCGCGCGCTGGTCGCGCAGTCGGGCGAGGACTCGCTGGCCTACTTCGCCACGCGGCGCGACAAGTCGGTCGTGTTCGCCCCGGACGGCGGAGCGGCCGTGACCTACCGCGTCGACCTCGGCGTCTGCCTGGCCAGCAGCGACCCCATCGGTCCGTCGGCCCGCTGGGGGCCGGCCATCCGGGCCTGGCAGGGCCTGGTGGACACGTACGGCTGGACGCCGGCGGTGGTCGGGGCCAGCGAGGCCGGCGCGACCGCGTACGCCCGCGACCTCGGGCTGCGCGTCATCCGGATCGGCGACGAGGCCGTGCTGCACCCCCGCGACTTCCACCTCGCCGACCGCGACATGCGCCCGGTGCGCCAGGCGGTGCAGCGCCTCGAGCGGATGGGCTACACGGTGCGGATCCGGCGGCACCGCGACCTCCCGACGGCCGAGCTGACCGCGCTCGTCGAGCGGGCGGACGCCTGGCGCGACACCGAGAGCGAGCGCGGCTTCTCCATGGCGCTGGGCCGGCTCGGCGACCCCGCCGACGCGGACTGCCTGATGGTCGAGGCGCTGTTCCCCCCGGGACGGCACGAGGCCGGGCCGGCGGTGGACCCCACGGCCCAGATCGCCGGGCTCCTGTCGTTCGTTCCCTGGGGGACCGACGGCTTCTCCCTCGACGTGATGCGGCGGAGCCCCGAGGCGGACAACGGCGTCACCGAGCTGATGGTGAGCGCGGTGATGGGCGCCGCCCCCGAGCGGGGGATCCGGCGCGTGTCCCTGAACTTCGCCGTCTTCCGCTCCGCCTTCGAGGAGGGGGCGCGCATCGGCGCCGGCCCGGTCCTGCGGCTGTGGCGGCGCCTGCTGCTCGTCGCCTCGCGCTGGTGGCAGTTCGAGTCGCTCTACCGCTCCAACGTGAAGTACCGCCCCGAGTGGCAGCCGCGGTTCCTGTGCTTCGCCGAGACCCGGGACATCGCCCTGGTCGGGACCGCGCTCGGCGTCGCGGAGGGGTTCATCGACCTGCCCGCGTTCCTGCGGCCCCCACTCGGGCCGAAGCCGGACGTCGCGCTCGCCCCACCGGTCGCCGCCCCCGCGCCGCCGGTGGCACCGGTCGAGCCCGGACCGCGGCTGCCCGAGCAGGTCCGCCTGCGGAGGGCGACGCGCGAGCGGCTGATCGCGTCCGGGACCGACCCGTACCCGCCCTCGTTCCGACCGCAGCAGGTGGCCACCGACCTCGTCCCGGGCGCCCTCGGCCAGCCGGCCAGCGTCGCCGGCCGCGTGGTGGCCGTCCGTGACCTGGGCGGCGTGGTGTTCGTGGCCGTGCGCGACTGGACCGGGGACGCGCAGCTGCTGCTGAGCCGCGACGGCGTCGGGCAGGAGGCGATGGACCGGCTGCGTCGCGACGTCGACCTCGGCGACCACCTCGGCGCCGAGGGCACGGTGGTGCGTTCGCGCAGCGGCGAGGTGTCGCTCGGGGTCACCGGGTGGCTGCTCACCGCGAAGTCGCTGCGACCGATGCCCGACCTCCGGCGCGGGGTCCGCGACCCGGAGACCCGGGTCCGCCAGCGCTACCTCGACCTCACGGTGAACGCGACCGCCCGGGAACGTCTCCGGTCACGTTCCGCGGTGCTGCACGCCGTCCGCCAGACGCTCGACACCCGCGGGTTCCTCGAGGTCGAGACCCCGATCCTGCAGACGGTCCACGGCGGCGCCAACGCGCGACCGTTCCGGACCCACATCAACGCGTACGACCTCGACCTCTACCTGCGGATCGCGCCCGAGCTCTTCCTCAAGCGGCTGATGGTGGGCGGGGTCGACCGGGTCTTCGAGATCGGCCGGAACTTCCGCAACGAGGGCGCCGACGCCACCCACAACCCCGAGTTCACGATGCTCGAGGCCTACGAGGCGTACGGCGACTACACGACCATGCGCCACGTCGCGCAGGAGATCGTCGTCGCCGCGTCGCGGGCGGTGAGCGGCGGGACGCTCGTCCGCGGGACGGACGCGCAGGGGGTCGAGCACGAGGTCGACCTGGCGGACGACTGGCCGGTCGTGACCGTGAACGACGCCGTCTCGGCGGCGGCCGGCACGACCGTCAGCGCCGACACCGGCCGCGAGGCCCTCGTCGCGCTCGCCCACGGCCTCGGGATCGCCGTCGACGGCTCCTGGACGCGCGGCAACGTGCTCCTCGAGCTGTACGAGCACCTGGTCGAGTCGCGCACCGTGCGCCCGACCTTCTACACCGACTTCCCGGCCGAGGTCTCGCCGCTGACCCGCCAGCACCGGGCGGACCCGCGCCTGGCCGAGCGCTGGGACCTGGTCGCCTTCGGCGCCGAGATCGGCACGGCCTACTCCGAGCTGGTCGACCCGGTGGAGCAGCGCGCGCGGCTCACCGCGCAGTCGCTGCAGGCGGCCGGCGGCGACCCCGAGGCGATGGAGCTCGACGAGGACTTCCTGCTCGCGCTCGAGCACGCGATGCCGCCGTCCGGCGGCCTGGGGATGGGGATGGACCGGCTGGTGATGCTGCTGACGCAGGCCTCGATCAGGGAGACCATCGCCTTCCCGCTGGTCCGGCCCCGGGTGGAGGGCCGATGACCACCGACCCGACCGGGGCGCGCAACGAGACCCTCGTCCGCACCGACGGCTCCCACGTCACCGAGCTGGGCGGACGCCAGGTGCACCTGCAGGTCTGGCCCGGAGACGCTGCCGCGGGCGGGGCACCCGTCCTGCTGCTCGGCGGGTGCGCCGTCCCGTCGTACGCCTTCCGCGCGGTCGTGACCGCGCTGCCGGGGCGCTGGCTCGTGGCCCTGGACCGACCCGGCATGCTCGACACGCCCTGGCCCGGGCACCTGCCGACGCTGGCCGAGGAGGTCGCCACGCTGCTCGAGCTCTGCCAGGCCGTCGGCCGGCCGCCCCTGGTCGTCGCGCACTCGATGGCCGGTCCCCACGTCGAGGCCCTCGTCCGCGAGCACCCCGGGTCCGTCCGCGGGCTGGTGCTGCTGGACGCCAGCATCGAGGTCGAGGCGTCTGCGCCGCGGGCGGCGACCGAGCAGGCCTGGCTCGCCGCCGCCCGCGCCGCCCTCGACGGCGCCCGCCTGCCACCGTTCGCCGCCGCCGCGTCCGCGGCGGCCCGGGTGATGGTCTGGTCGCAGAGCCAGCGGCTGCACCTCACCTACACGCGACCGCCGCGGGCCCGTGAGCTCTTCCGGCGCCCGGACACGCTGGCCAGCATCGTCGCGGAGCAGGCCGCGTACGCCGCGCAGCTGGCCGACCTGCAGACCCTGCTCGGGACGACCACGTGGCCGGGCACCCCGTCGCTCGTGCTGACCGCCGGCAGCCGGGCCGCGTGGGTGCGCAAGCAGCGCGTGCTCGCGCACCGGCTCGGCGCGCGGCAGGTCGTCGTCGACGACAGCCGGCACCTGATGATGGTCGACCGGCCCGATCTGGTCGCCGAGTCCGTGCTGGCGCTCCTCGCCTCGACCGAGGCCCGCTCGCCCGAACCTCATCCCGACCCCGAACCCGACCGAGGGAGCACCCCATGACCGAGCGCGAGAGCCTCGTGGCCGAGCTCTGGTACGCCACCGCTCCCGACCTGACCGACCCGGTGCTGCTCGAGGGGCTGCGGGCCGTGTCGCCGGGCACGGAGGCGCAGGACGGGTCGCTGGTCGTCCCGTACGACGGCGGCGAGGTGCCCGCCCGGCTCGACCCGGCCGCGGGCGACGGTCGTCCCGCTGCACCCCTGGTCACCGTGGTCCTGCCGGGCTCGCCGCTCGGCGAGGGTGGCAAGTCCCTGCCGGACACGAGCCAGACCTGGGACTGGCCGGAGGCCGACGAGGCGCTCGCGGGGGCCCGGACCAGCCTGCTGGTCACCGAGATGTTCGCCGGCCCGTACGGGACGCGCGACCGGGCGGCCGCCCTGGTGGGGGTCGTCGCGGCCCTCACCGCGGCCACCGGACCGGTCGCGGTCAGCTGGCCGACGAGCCAGCGCGTCACCGACCCCGCAGCCCGGGCCACCGACGGGCTCGGCGGCCTGGTGAACGTGCGGCTCTTCGCCGTGTCCGACGACGAGGACGAGAGGGTGATGGACACCCGCGGGCTCGCGCCCTTCGGGCTGCCCGACCTGCAGGTGCACTTCCGCGACCTCGAGCCCCCTCGGCTGGCCGCGCTGCTCTACGCGACCGCGGCCTACCTGCTCGAGGTCGGGGACGTCATCGCCGACGGCAACACGATCTCCGGGCTGGAGGGCGACGAGCACTGGCGCTGCGAGCACGAGGACTCCCTCGTGCCTCCCGCTCGGACGGTCCTCGACATCGACCCGGGGGACCCGTACGCGGCCGGTCGCCGCTCCCGCTGAAGGCGGAGGCCCCTACTCGTCGTCCGAGCTGACCAGCCGCCGCCGGGCCGACAGCAGCTCGACCTCGGGCCGGTAGGCCGCGAGCCGCTCGGCGGCATCGAGCACCTCCACCACGTGGGCCCGGTCGGCCGCGACCAACCCGACGCCGATCCCCGCCCGGCGGTGCAGGTCGAGGTGGCCGACCTCGGCGGCGCTGACCTCGAAGCGGCGTCGCAGCTCTGCCACCAGCGGTCGCACCACCGAACGCTTCTCCTTGAGCGAGTGCACGTCGCCCAGCAGCAGGTCGAGCTCCAGCGTCCCGGTCCACACGGCTCTTATTGTGGCCGCTCGCGCATCGCGCGCTCGAACGCTCCGTCTTCCTCACTCGGGGGCACGACGGAGGAGCGTGTCGTGCCCCCGAGCTCGTCCAGACGGACCGGCGCGCGATCTCCGACGCTCGCGGCCGTTTGTGGCCGCTCGCGCATCGCGCGCTCGAACGCTCCGTCTTCCTCCCTCGGGGGCACGACGGAGGAGCGTGTCGTGCCCCCGAGCTCGTCCAGACGGACCGGCGCGCGATCCCCGACGCTCGCGGCCGATGGGGGTCTGTGATCATGGGCGGGTGCTGCCCCGGCCCGTCATCGGACTCAGCACCTACCGCGAGACCGCCCGCTGGGGCGTGTGGACCGAGGTCGCGGACCTGCTGAGCGCCACCTACACCCGCTCGGTCGAGGCCGCAGGGGCCACGGTCGTGCTGCTGCCGCCCCAGGGCCAGGGCGCCGAGACCCTCGTCGGGCGCATCGACGGCCTGATCGTGACCGGCGGCGCCGACGTCGAGCCGCACCGCTACGGCCAGGAGCCCGGCCCGCACACCTACGTCCGCCCCGACCGCGACGCCTGGGAGCTGGCCCTGCTCGACGCGGCCCTCGAGCGCGGCCTTCCGACCCTGGGGATCTGCCGGGGCATGCAGCTGCTCGCGGTGCACGGTGGCGGCCGGCTCGAGCAGCACCTGCCGGACGTGGTGGGGCACGCCGAGCACGGGCCGGAGGGCGACGCCTACGGCTGGACCTCCGTGCGTACCGTGGCCGGCTCCATGGTCGCGTCGATGGTGGGGGAGTCGATGCAGGTCAGCTGCCACCACCATCAGGCCGTGGTCGCGCACCCGGGCCTCACCGCCTCGGCGCACGCGGCCGACGGCACGGTCGAGGCCCTCGAGGACCCCGAGCGGGGCTACTGGGTCGGGGTCCAGTGGCACCCCGAGAGCGGCGACGACTACGGGTTGTTCGCCGGCCTGGTCGGCGCCGCCGCCCTCCGGGCCGTCTGAGCCGGCCTCAGGACTGCTGGACCAGCCTCAGGGCACCCGCAGCCGCAGCGCCGGGTCGTCGTCGGCGAACGTCCGCACCGGACCGGGCGGGGTGTCCCGGGTCTCGAAGCGCACCGTCACCCGGCCGACGCCCGCGCCCCACACCCAGCCGGGTCCGTGGACGTCGTGCTCGACGTCCAGCCCGGGCGCGTAGCCCGGGGCCGCGGGCCCGTACGCGTGCTCGTCCTGCGTCTCGTCCTGCTCCTGCTCCACGGCGGGTGCAGACGGCGTGGGGGGTGTGTCCGCGTCGTCGACCGGCGCCTCGGCGGCGAACAGGTCCTCCTGCAGGAGGTCGGTCAGACCGGTCACGCCGACCCCCAGCAGGCGGACGCCGCCGGTGAGGTCGAGGGCGTCCAGCAGCGACTGGGCGACGGTGGCGATGACCTCGTAGCGGTCGGTGGCGCCGACCAGCGTCCGGGCGCGGGTGAGCGTCGAGAAGTCCGGGCGACGCACCTTGATCGTCACCGTCCGGGCGAACAGCTGCGCCGCGGCCAGCCGGGAGGCGACCTGGCGGGCGTGGCGCCGCAGGATCTCGGCGAGCTCGGTCGCCTCCTTGACGTCGTTCGCGAAGGTGTCCTCCGTCGAGATCGACTTCGCCTCGCGCTCGGCCTCGACGGGCCGGTCGTCGCGGGCCCAGGCGAGACCGGCCAGCGTCTCGGCCTGCGCCCGGCCCACGACCTGCACGAGCTCCGCCGGCTCCACCCGGCGCAGGTCGGCGACGGTGCGCACCCCGATGCGGTCGAGGCGCTCGCGCGTCACCGGCCCGACGCCGAAGATGACGCCGACGCCCATGGGGCCGATCCGCTCCACCTCGGTGCCGGGCTCGATCACGCACAGCCCGTCCGGCTTCTCCAGCTCGCTGGCGATCTTGGCCAGGAACTTCGACGACGCCACCCCGACCGAGGCGGTGAGGCCGCCGGTGAGCGCGTGCACGTCGTCCTTCAGCTGCTGCACCCGGGCGGTCAGGCCGGCCGGGGCCAGGTCGACCGGCTCCGCGGCGGCGCGGAGGTCGACGAACGCCTCGTCCAGGGACAGCGGCTCGACCAACGGCGAGAGCGCGCGCAGCAGCCCCATCACCTGTGCGCTCGCCTCGCGGTAGACGTCGAACCGCGGCACCAGGAACGCGGCGTTCGGGCAGCGCCGCCGGGCCTCGTGCGACGGCATGGCCGACCGGACGCCGAAGACGCGGGCCTCGTACGAGGCGGTGGCGACCACCCCACGCTGACCGACCCCGCCCACCACGACGGGGCGACCCCGCAGCGAGGGCTTGTCGCGCTGCTCCACGGAGGCGTAGAAGGCGTCGAGGTCGAGGTGGAGCACCGAGGCCTCGCGTCGCACCGTCTCATTCTCCCCGCGCAGCCACCGGTTCGGCGCGGCGAGGCACGAGGGGCCCGCGCGTGGAGCATGAGGAGATCCTGAGCGGACACCGCGCGTCTGACACCGTTGTCCCGAGGTTGATCCGTCAACCTCATGGGGTCGCGCACGATCGAGGGCCTCGCGGCCTGGTCACGCGGCTGGTGGGGGTGATGTCCACGGGCGCCCCCACCAGCTCCTTGTCCAGGTCGGACCCCGACCGCCGGTCCGTCCGCGGCCGGCAGCCGCCGGGGCAGGGGCCCGGGTATGACACGATCGTCTGCGCATTTGCGCTGCCCCCGAGGACGCGGGCCGACCGAAGAGCGCGCGCTCGCCCATGCGCGCCCCCCGACCCCGCGAGGTGGACATGGATCTCTGGCCCGGCAGGCCCTACCCGCTCGGTGCGACGTACGACGGCACCGGCGTCAACTTCGCCGTCTTCTCGGAGGTGGCCGAGCGCGTCGACCTCTGCCTGCTCGACGAGGACCTCGCCGAGACCAGGCTCGAGCTGATCGAGGTCGACGGCTCCGTCTGGCACGGCTACGTGCCGGGTGTGCAGCCCGGGCAGCGCTACGGGTTCCGCGTCCACGGTCCGTACGACCCCGGGAACGGCCAGCGGGCCAACCCCGCCAAGCTGCTGCTCGACCCGTACGCCAAGGCGATCGAGGGCATGATCGACGGCGACCAGTCGCTGTTCAGCTACGACTTCAACGACCACGCGGCGTTCAACGACGAGGACTCCCGCGAGCACACGATGCTCTCGGTCGTCATCAACCCGTTCTTCGACTGGGGCCACGACCGCCCACCCGGTCACCAGTACCACGAGTCGGTCATCTACGAGATGCACGTCAAGGGCCTCACGATGACCAACCCGGAGATCCCCGAGGAGATCCGGGGCACGTACGCCGCCGTCGCCCACCCGGCGACGATCGACCACCTGAAGCGGCTCGGCGTGACCGCGGTCGAGCTGCTCCCGGTGCACCAGTTCGTCAACGACTCCTACCTGGTCGACAAGGGCCTGTCGAACTACTGGGGCTACAACACCATCGGCTTCCTCGCCCCGCACAACGCCTACTCCCACTCGGGCCAGCGCGGGCAGCAGACCACCGAGTTCAAGGCGATGGTCAAGGCCCTGCACGAGGCCGACATCGAGGTCATCCTCGACGTCGTCTACAACCACACGGCCGAGGGCAACGAGATGGGCCCGACGATCGCGATGCGCGGGCTCGACAACGCCTCGTACTACCGCCTCGTCGACGGCGACCTCGCGCACTACTACGACACGACCGGCACGGGCAACAGCCTGCTGATGCGCAGCCCGCACGTGCTGCAGCTGATCATGGACTCGCTGCGCTACTGGGTGCTGGAGATGCACGTCGACGGCTTCCGCTTCGACCTGGCCGCCACCCTGGCCCGGCAGTTCCACGAGGTGGACAAGCTGAGCGCGTTCTTCGACATCATCCAGCAGGACCCCGTGGTGAGCCAGGTGAAGCTGATCGCCGAGCCGTGGGACCTCGGCGACGGCGGCTACCAGGTCGGCAACTTCCCGCCGCTGTGGACGGAGTGGAACGGTCGCTACCGCGACACCGTCCGCGACTACTGGCGCGGCGAGCCCGCCTCGCTGGGAGAGTTCGCGTCCCGCATCACCGGCTCCAGCGACCTCTACAACCACTCGGACCGCCGGCCCACCGCGTCGATCAACTTCGTCATCGCCCACGACGGCTTCACCCTGCGCGACCTGGTGTCCTACAACGAGAAGCACAACGACGCCAACGGCGAGGGCGGCAACGACGGCGAGAGCCACAACCGTTCGTGGAACTGCGGCGTCGAGGGTCCGACCGACGACCCGCACATCCAGCGGCTGCGGCTGCAGCAGATCCGGAACTTCATCACCACGATGCTGGTGAGCCAGGGCGTGCCGATGCTCGCCCACGGCGACGAGCTGGGTCGCACCCAGCACGGCAACAACAACGTCTACGCCCAGGACAACCCGACGGCGTGGGTCGACTGGGACCTGGACCCCGAGCAGCAGGGCCTGCTCGACTTCACCTCGGCCGCCATCGCCTTGCGCCGGGCGCACCCGGTGCTGCGCCGGCGCCGGTTCTTCGCCGGTGACGCCAGCCACGGGGGGCAGAGCCCGCTCGGCGACATCGTCTGGCTCAAGCCGGACGGCGGCGAGATGAGCGACGCCGACTGGGGCACGGGCTACTCCCAGTCGCTGATGGTGTTCCTGAACGGCGACGCGATCCCCGAGCCCGACACCCTCGGCCGCCGGATCAGCGACGACCACTTCCTGCTGATGTTCAACGCCAGCGCGGAGGCGATCTCGTTCACCACGCCGGTGAAGGCGTACGGCGAGGCCTGGACGGTCCGGCTCAACACGGCGAACGGCGAGATCGACCCCGACGTCAAGCCGTGGCGCTCCCGGAGCCGGCACTCGGTCCCGGCGCACTCGATGGTCGTGCTCTCGACGACGGTCGTCCCGGAGTCCTCCCGCCACGAGGCCGAGCAGCGCGCCGACCGGGCGCGTCCCACCCAGGCCCGGGCGTCGTCGCAGTCCTGACCCGCACGGCCGGCGCCGGGAGCGACCCGGCGCGGGCGTTACGTTGACCTGTCGCGGCACGAGCCGCGACCCGAGCACGAGGAGCACGCCCTATGACCGACGTCCCCGACGTCAGCTTGAACGACGGCCGCACCATCCCGCAGCTGGGGTTCGGCGTCTTCCAGATCGACCCGGCCGAGACGGCCGAGGCCGTGCGCACGGCGCTCGAGGTGGGCTACCGCCACATCGACACCGCCGAGATGTACGGCAACGAGAAGGAGGTCGGCGAGGGCGTCCGGTCCTCCGGCCTCGACCGGGACGACGTGTTCGTCACGAGCAAGCTGAACAACGGCTTCCACCGTCCCGACGACGCCCGCCGTGCCTTCGACGGCACGCTGGCGGCGCTCGGCTTCGACCACGTGGACCTGTTCTTGATCCACTGGCCGCTGCCGACCCGTTACGACGGCGACTTCGTCTCCACCTGGCAGGCGCTCGAGGAGTTCTACCGCGACGGCCGGGCCCGCTCGATCGGGGTCTCCAACTTCACCCCGCACCAGCTGCGGCGCCTCGCCCGCGAGACCGAGGTCGTCCCCGCGGTCAACCAGGTCGAGGTGCACCCGTTCTTCACCAACGACGAGGTGCGGGCGTACGGCACCGAGCACGGCATCGCGACCGAGGCGTGGTCCCCGATCGCGCAGGGCGGCGTCCTCGGCGACCCGACGATCACGAGGATCGCGGAGCGGGTCGGCAAGAGCACGGCCCAGGTGACGCTGCGCTGGCACGTGCAGCTCGGCCACATCGTGTTCCCGAAGTCGGTCACGCGGGAGCGCGTGCAGGCGAACTACGAGATCTTCGACTTCTCGCTCACCGACGAGGACATGTCGCTGATCAGCGCGCTCGACAAGGGCGAGGCCGGACGGACGGGGCCCAACCCCGAGACGTTCGACATGGTCCCCGACTGAAGTCGCTCCACCACCCGTGCGGGCCCGTCGCTGCGGCGACGGGCCCGTGCTGGAGCGGGCCGGATGCTATGCCTGCCCACGGGCGTTCGCGGGTTCGAGGTGGAGCCTCGTCACGGTCTGATCGCCGCCCTCGGGCCCGGCGCCCGGTAGACTCGGTCGACGCCGGCTGGTGCTCCTCGACGAGGGGTGCGGCTGGACGGGGCGTAGCGTAGTGGCTAGCGCGTCTGCTTTGGGAGCAGAAGACCGCAGGTTCGAGTCCTGTCGCCCCGACCCGTTAGGGTGATCGACGGCTCGTCGCGGGCCGTGCGGGCGTAGCTCAATGGTAGAGCCCCAGTTTTCCAAACTGGCCACGCGAGTTCGATTCTCGTCGCCCGCTCCACACGTCTGGATCACTCCGCGACAGCCCGCTCGAGCGCCGCGTAGGTCTCCTCGACCGCGTCCGGCTCGCTGCGGACGACCACCGCCCCGGGCCGGCCCTGCAGGACCTCGAGCAGCCGGTCGTACATGGCCGCGAGGAACGCGTCGCCGCCCAGGCCCGCCACGACCCGGCGGTTGTGCTGGTTCCACGCGGTGTCGTCGCGGCGGGCGTCGAAGCGGGCGATCGCCGCGTCCCGGTCGTCGAGCAGCACGACCTCGCGGAAGCCGGCCCCCTGCCCGTGCGCGACCCGCTCGAACGACTCGACCTCGTCCAGGCGGCCCAGGTACTGCGGCAGGACGACGTCGCGGCCCGTGGCGAGGTACGCCGACGCCATCGCCCTCGCGACCGGTCGCAGCACCTCGTGGGTGCGGTTCTCGGGGTCCCGCCAGCCGCCCACCAGCAGGTGCAGGGTGTCGACGTCCAGGTCCAGCGTGCGGGGGTGACGTTCCGCCCAGAGCGCCGCGAGCGTGGACTTCCCGATCCCTGGCGGCCCGTTCAGGTGGAGCAGCACGGCCATCGCAGCAGGCTAGCCATCCCGCCGGCGCGGAGCCCGCGCCCGACCTCGACCCCGGACCTGCGGATCTCGAATTGGTGCGCGCACCCGGACGCCCCGTACGCTTGAACGTCGAGCGGGCGCGCCGGGTACCTCTGCGCGCCGTCACCGCAGCCCAGATCTCCCAGGAGTCCCGAACACCGTGCCCAGCACCGTCGAGCAGCTCAGCCCCACGCGGGTCAAGATCACCGTCGAGGTCCCCTTCAGCGACCTCAAGCCCAGCTTGGACAAGGCGTACGCCGACATCGCGCGCACGATCAACGTGCCCGGGTTCCGTCGCGGCAAGGTCCCGCCGATGGTCATCGACCAGCGCTTCGGGCGCGGTGTGGTCATCCAGGAGGCGTTCAACGACTCGTGGTCGCGCTTCTACACCGAGGCCGTCACGACGAATCAGCTGACGCCGCTGGCCCAGCCCGAGGTCGAGGTCACCAAGCTCGAGGACGGCGACCTGATCGAGTTCACCGCCGAGGTGGACGTGCGGCCCGAGTTCGAGGTGCCGGACCCCTCGGCCATCACGGTCCAGGTCGACGCCCTCGAGGTGGCGGACGGCATCGTCGACGAGCAGCTGGAGGTGCTGCGTCGCCGCTTCGGCAGCCGCACCACCGTCGAGCGGCCGGCCGCCGACGGCGACCTCGTCACGCTCAGCCTGGTGGCGAGCGAGAACGGCGAGGCGCTGCCCGACGCGACCGCGGAGGACATCGAGTACACCGTCGGCTCCGGCCAGATGCTCGAGGGCATGGACGAGGCCGTGACCGGCCTGTCGGTGGGCGAGTCCGCGACCTTCCGCTCGACCCTGGTCGGGGGCCCGCTGAAGGACGAGGAGGCCGACATCGAGGTCACCGTGTCCAAGGTCCAGGCCCAGGAGCTGCCCGAGCCCGACGACGCGTTCGCGCAGGAGGCGTCGGAGTTCGACACCATCGACGAGCTGCGGGCCAGCATCACCTCGATGGCCACCAACGCGGCACGGCTCGAGCAGGCCACTCAGGCCCGTGACGCCGTCCTGGAGGCGCTCGTCGACGGGATCGACCTCGCGGTCCCCGAGAACCTGCTGACCGGTGAGCTCGCGGGTCGCCGTGAGCAGATCACCTCCCAGCTCGCGCAGGCCGGCCTCACCCTCGAGCAGTACCTCGAGGACAGCGAGGACACCCAGACGGCCGAGGAGTTCTGGGCCGACGTCGAGCGTCGCGCGACCCAGTCGCTCAAGGCCCAGATGGTGCTCGACAAGGTCGCCGAGACCTCGGAGGTCGGGATCGACCAGAACGACCTCACGCAGCACATCCTCCGCAAGGCGCAGGCCGAGGGCACCGCACCGCAGCAGATCGCGGAGCACCTCCAGGAGCACCCGCACCACATCGACGAGTACATGGTCGAGATCCGGCGCGGCAAGGCGCTGGCCTCGGTCGTCGAGGCCGCGACGGTCACCGACAGCAACGGCGAGCGGCTCGACCTCTCGGCGATCCGCGAGGACGGTTCGCTCGGCACGCCCGAGGGCGACGCCGAGGACGCGGCCACCGACGCCGCGGTGCTCGCGGCTGCCGAGGGCGAGGGCCAGCAGGACGAGGTTCAGGGCGAGGTCCAGCAGGGCGAGGTCCAGCAGGCCTGACCAGGCCGTGGTGGCGGCCTCTGGCCGCCACCGCGTCAGCCACCTTGACCGAAGGCTGACGGATCGCAGAGCCGATGCGGAGTTTCGGGCGTCAGACTCGAGACACCCAGGCACGACGGTCGGGGAGCGGCTCGGGGGAGCACAACCGCTCGTCGTCGCGGGGGAGCGAGGGGCGGCACGGCCAGCAGGCCGCGTCGCCCCTCGGCCCGTCCGGGCATGGTTGCCCCGGCAGCCCGAGCGGCGTCGGGCCGCACGGGGCCGGAGGTCCTGCGCCGACAGCGAACAGCGACCGCGACCCCCCGTTCTGTCAGTCGCTCCGGGTAGGTTCGGGACCGTGAACGCCTCCTTGAACGGCCCCCACGCCGCGGTGCCCGCGCCTCGTGCCGCCGCCCGCAGCGGTGGCATCGGGCTCGACGACAACGTCTACCAGTCGCTCCTCGCCAACCGGATCATCTTCCTCGGTTCAGAGGTGCGCGACGAGAACGCGAACGCGATCTGCGCTCAGATGCTCCTGCTGAACGCGGAAGACCCGCATCGCGACATCTTCCTCTACATCAACTCGCCAGGCGGGTCCGTCGACTCCGGCATGGCGATCTACGACACCATGAACTGGATCTCCAACGACGTCGCGACCGTGGCCATGGGCCTGGCGGCGTCGATGGGCCAGTTCCTGCTCTGCGCCGGGACCAAGGGCAAGCGGTACGCCCTCCCGCACAGCCGGATCATGATGCACCAGCCCTCCGGCGGCCTCGGCGGCACGGCGAGCGACATCCGGATCCAGGCCGAGCAGTCGCTGCACATCAAGGCCGTGATGCAGAAGCTGATCGCCGAGCACACCGGTCAGACGCTCGAGCAGATCGAGGCCGACTCCGACCGCGACCGGTGGTTCACGGCCGAGGACGCGCTCAAGTACGGACAGATCGACCACGTCTACACCTCTGCCGCGCAGATCCCCTCCAGCCAGGCCGAAGCGCCCAACCAGTGAGAGAGCGAATTCCCGTGAGCACGTTCGCCACGCCGTCCGGCTTCGCCGGACCCAAGGCCGAGGGCCAGCCCTTCGCGCCGACGATGGACTACTACATCCCGCAGTGGGAAGAGCGCACCTCCTACGGGATGCGCCGCATCGACCCCTACACCAAGCTGTTCGAGGACCGGATCATCTTCCTCGGCACCCCGATCAGCGACGAGATCGCGAACGCCGTCATGGCCCAGCTCCTCTGCCTCCAGCAGATGGACGCCGACCGCGACATCGAGATCTACATCAACTCCCCCGGTGGCTCGTTCACGGCGCTGACGGCGATCTACGACACCATGCGCTACATCAAGCCCGACGTGCGCACCGTCTGCCTGGGCCAGGCGGCCTCGGCTGCCGCCGTGATCCTCGCGGCCGGGACCAAGGGCAAGCGGCTCGCGCTGCCCAACAGCCGCATCCTGATCCACCAGCCGGCGACCGAGGGCGGCTACGGCCAGTCCTCCGACATCGAGATCCAGGCGCGCGAGATCCTGCGGATCCGCTCGCTCATGGAGGAGATGCTGTCGACCGACACGGGCAAGACCTCCGCGGAGGTCAGCCACGACATCGAGCGCGACAAGTACCTGACCGCCGAGCAGGCGCTCGAGTACGGGATCATCGACGAGATCCTGACGTCGCTCAAGGCCGTCCCGGTCTGAGCGGGCCCCGGGGCGCTGCGCTGCAGCGCCCCGAGGACGCGGGTGTCCGGCGACCGGTACCCGCACTGATCTACCCCCATCCGGAACGCTCGGGGTCTAGGGTGTGGGCACCACCAAATTTCCCCTGGGCGGACGAGACTGTGCCGCTGGTGCAGCGAAGTGAGGAGACAGCGTGGCCCGGATCGGCGAGAGCGGCGACCTCCTCAAGTGCTCGTTCTGCGGCAAGAGCCAGAAGCAGGTCAAGAAGCTCATCGCGGGGCCTGGCGTCTACATCTGCGACGAGTGCATCGACCTCTGCAACGAGATCATCGAGGAGGAGTTCTCCGAGACCGGTGAGGTCGGGCTCCTCGACGAGCTGCCCAAGCCGCACCAGATCCGGCAGTTCCTCGACGGCTACGTCATCGGGCAGAACAACGCCAAGAAGGCCCTCGCGGTGGCGGTCTACAACCACTACAAGCGGGTGCAGGCCCAGGCCAACGGCGCCACCAAGCGCGGGGACGACGACGGGGTGGAGCTCGGCAAGAGCAACATCCTGCTGATCGGTCCCACGGGCTGCGGCAAGACCTACCTGGCGCAGACGCTGGCCAAGATGCTGAACGTCCCCTTCGCCATCGCGGACGCGACCGCGCTCACCGAGGCGGGCTACGTCGGCGAGGACGTCGAGAACATCCTCCTCAAGCTCATCCAGGCTGCGGACTTCGACGTCAAGAAGGCCGAGACCGGAATCATCTACATCGACGAGGTCGACAAGATCGCCCGCAAGAGCGAGAACCCGTCGATCACGCGGGACGTCTCGGGCGAGGGTGTCCAGCAGGCCCTGCTCAAGATCCTCGAGGGCACGTCGGCCTCCGTGCCGCCGCAGGGCGGACGCAAGCACCCGCACCAGGACTTCATCCAGATCGACACCACGAATGTGCTGTTCATCGTCGGGGGTGCGTTCGCTGGTCTGGAGCACATCGTCTCCTCGCGCGTCGGCAAGCGCCCGCTCGGCTTCAACAACGCCCTCGCCTCGCGCAAGCCGGAGAGCGAGGACCCGTACGCGGACGTCCGGCCCGAGGACCTGGTCAAGTTCGGGCTGATCCCGGAGTTCATCGGCCGGCTGCCCATGATCGCGTCGGTAGCCCCGCTCGACCGCGACGCGCTCATCCGCATCCTGGTCGAGCCGCGCAACGCGCTCGTCAAGCAGTTCCGCAAGCTCTTCGAGCTCGACGGCGTGGACCTCGAGTTCAGCCCGGACGCCATCGAGTCGATCGCCGACCTCGCGCTGCTGCGCGGCACCGGCGCCCGCGGCCTGCGCGCGATCCTCGAAGAGGTCCTGCTGAACGTCATGTACGACGTCCCCAGCCGCGAGGACGTCGCCCAGGTCGTCATCACCGGCGAGGTGGTCCGCGACGCGGTCCTCCCGACGCTGGTCCCGCGCGAGAAGTTCGCCAAGCGCGAGCGCCGCGAGAAGAGCGCCTAGCCCTCCTCGCCCCCACCTACTCCGGAAAGTGGTCAGCCCCGTTCTCTCAGATCCATCTGAGGGTGCCGGGGGACTGACTACTCTCCTGTTCAAGGAGAGCCCGGCGCCAGTGGGCGAGGTCGGGTGAGCGGCCGGGGAGCCTCTGCGTCTCGGATGAAGGCGGCGGCGTCGTTCAGCAGGTGCCGCGACGTGAAGCCGTAGCGTTGCCAGTCCGCTGCCAGCAACGACCGGTCCCGCTTGAGGTCGACGTCCTGCATCTCCGGCTCCCATGGAGGCCACCGTCGTACTCGTGCAGTCGGCGCGTACCGACGACCCAGAGGTCGACGCGGGCGAGGACGCGAACGCCCGCATCATCAGGTGCTGCGGCTCCACAGGGATCTCCGCGGCTCCCTGCAGCACGCGCATGATCGACTCCCACGCAGACTCGCTGCGCTTGTCGAGCAGCGGGACGACCTCGCGAAGCAGGGGTGCCCGCGTCGGCGCTGCGGCGCAGATCTCCAGCTCGGCCCTGGTGACGTGCCTCTCCCGGAGGGCGGAGTCGCCGAGCACGACGAGGTCGAGGACGCCGAGGTCACGCGCTGCAGCCAAGATCGTCTCGGCCGGCGTCGTCACCCGCAGCCCGTCCTGGACGGTCAAGGCGAATGACTTGGGTGAGGCAAACCAGCAGCCCGGGGCAACGGGTCGCAGCGCCGCATCGCGGCGAAGACCGGGTGCGGCGTGCTGCTGGGCAGCCACCACCCGTAGAGCCCGGCTGCGGTCAGGTGCGTGAACGCCGAGGCCGACGGCAGTACCGGTGACCGTGCGTGCAGCTCGGCGCGGACGTCCGGCGTCGGGGTCGGCGGCGACCACAGCCCGCGCGACTCGGGACCAGCCACGCTCCGGCGCTTGGCCGCGTACAGGTGTGTCCACGCCTGACTCTGGTCTCGGAGCGACCACTTGCGCCGGTCAGACGCCTGGGTGTGGACGGTCAGAGTCCTGCTGCCCGGCCACCTGTGGAAGTCCGGCCCGACACCCGCGGGAAGTGGTCAGTCCGACGCAGAAGCGGCGCTCGGATCGGGCTGGGACTGACCACTTTCCGGGGACGGGAGGGGCGGCAACGCCGGGTCAGGACTGCAGGGCGGTCTTGATGTCGGGCTCGAGGGCGTCGGGGGCCGTCGTCGGGGCGAAGCGGTCGAGGACGTGGCCGTCGCGGCCGACCAGGAACTTGGTGAAGTTCCACTTGATCGCTCCGCCCAGCAACCCGGAACGTTCCTGCTTCAGCCACTGGAACAGCGGGTGGGCGCCGTTCCCGTTGACCTCGATCTTGGCGAACATCGGGAACGTGACGCCGTAGTTCATGGTGCAGAACTCCGAGATCTCCTCGGCCTCGCCCGGCTCCTGGTGCCCGAACTGGTCGCACGGGAAGCCCAGGACCACCAGGCCCTCGTCGCGGTGCTCGCGGTAGAGCCGCTCCAGCCCCTCGTACTGCGGGGTCAGCCCGCACTTCGAAGCGGTGTTCGCCACCACGACCACCTGACCTGCATATGTGGAGAGGGGCGTCTCGACGCCGGTCAGGGACGTCGCGGTGAAGTCGGAGAGAAGCACGGGTGCAGGGTAGTTCGGGAGTCCCCAGCACCCGAGCCTCCTGCGCGCCCACGGCGGGCGCCGGCCCCGTCCTCCTCGGTGGGTGTCTGCTGGACTGTGGGCATGACGAGCGATTCCGAGTCCGCACCCCGCGACGAACCCCAGGCCCCGACCGACCCGGAGGCGATCCACGAGGCGCAGACCCAGGGACTGGTCGAGACCGGGCCGGCCGACATCCCCGGCGTCCAGGACCTCGGACCGGCCGACGCCGACGAGGAGGCCGAAGGTGCTCGGCCGTTCACGCAGAGACCGGGCGGGACGGCCTGACCGACGGCCTGTCCACGGTACGAGCACCACGGGACTTCGGGAAGAACTGGCGGGTCGACGGACTTGACCAACCCATGAAGAGCATCGTCTACCGCGTCACCGGTGATCCGTCCGTCCTCGACCTCGTCGAGCGTCCCGTGCCCGAGCCGGGCCCCGGCGAGGTGCGCATCAACGTCGCCGTGTCCGGCGTCAACCCGACCGACTGGAAGTCCCGGGTCGGCAGCAAGCCCGGCGACGACCTGCCCTTCGCGGAGGTCACTCCCAACCAGGACGGTGCCGGCACCGTCGAGGCCATCAGCCCGGAGGCCGCCGAGCTCAACCCGCAGCTCGAGGTCGGTGACCGGGTCTGGATCTTCCTGGCGGCTCACCAGCGGCCCACGGGTACGGCGCAGGAGTACGTCACCGTCCCGGTCGAGCACGTCGTCCGGCTTCCCGACGGCATCTCCTTCGACGTCGGTGCGTCCCTCGGCGTCCCGGCCATGACCGCGCACCGCGCCCTGACCGTGTCCGAGCAGGGGCCGTCGCGGCTCGCGCCGGGGGCGCTGGCCGACCAGGTCGTCCTGGTCGCCGGGGGAGCGGGTGCCGTCGGGCACGCCGCGATCCAGCTGGCCCGCTGGGCCGGCGCCACCGTGGTCACCACGGTGAGCAGCGAGGAGAAGGCCGTGCTGGCCCGGGCAGCCGGGGCGCACCACGTGGTCAACTACCGCGAGTCCGACGCCGCTGCGGAGATCCTCGCCGCCGTGCCGGACGGGGTGGACGTCGTCGTCGAGGTCGCTCCGGGCCCGAACGCGGCGCTCGACCTCGCGGTGCTGAAGAACCACGGCACCATCGCCGTCTACGCCAACAACGGCGGGGACACCGTCTCCCTGGACGTCCGGCCGTTCTTCGCCCGCAACCTGCGTTTCCAGGGGCTGCTGCTCTACACCGTCGGCGAGGACGCCCTGCAGGTCGCCGCCGAGGACATCACCGTCGCGCTGCGCGACGGCGTCCTGGCGGTCGGCGAGGCGGCCGGTCTGCCGCTCCTCCGCTTCCCGCTCGAGGAGACGGCGGCCGCCCACGACGCGGTCGAGAACGACGCCGTGGGCAAGGTGCTCATCGACGTCGCCTGACTAGGCAGAGCAGCTGCGCCGAGGTCGGCACGTCCCGTTCGCTCTGGGGCGTGCCGACCTCTGACTGAGAGGCCCTTCGACAGGTTCAGGGGGCGACCGACCGGCTCAGGGGGCGGTGGTCGCTTCAGCGAGCGTGACCTGGACGGCGAGCGGCGCGTCCGTCGCCACCCAGGTCACCTCGCCGACGACCCGGCCCACCGCCCGCAGGTCGGCCTCGATGGCCCGCAGCCGGTCGAGCGTGGCGGACGGGCCCGAGAACGCGGCCCGGGTGACCTCGGTCTTCATCGACACCTTGGCCGAGGACTTGGCGCCCCGGACGGCCGCCAGGGCGGCGGCGAGGTCCTCGAGCAGGGCGGGGTCGCCCGGCCCGGCGAGCTGGTCGGCGGCCGGCCAGGCGGCGTGGTGGATGGAGCCCTCCTGCCACCACGACCACACCTCCTCGGTGCAGAACGGCATGATCGGCGCGAGCAGCCGGAGCAGCACGTCGAGCGCGATCCCCAGCGCGGCGCGGGCCGATGCGGCCGCCTGCTCGCCCTGCGCCCCGTACGCACGCTCCTTCACCAGCTCCAGGTAGTCGTCGCAGAACGACCAGAAGAAGGTCTCGGCGGCGTCGAGCGCGCCCGTGTAGTCGTACGCCTCGAAGGCGGCGGTGGCGACCTCCACCACCCGGGCCAGCCCGGCCAGCAGCGCCTGGTCCGCGGGCTCGGTCACGGCCGCGGCGTCGAGCGAGGCAGCGCCCACCCCGAAGCCGAGCACGAACTTGCTCGCGTTCAGCACCTTGAGCGCCAGCCGACGGCCGACCTTCATCTCGCGCTCGTCGAACGGGGAGTCCATGCCCGGCCGGGCCTTGGCCGCCCGCCAGCGCACCGCGTCCGACCCGTACCTCTCCAGGATCTCGGTCGGCACCACGACGTTGCCGCGGGACTTGCTCATCTTCTTGCGGTCGGGGTCCATCACGAAGCCGCTGATCATGGAGCGCTGCCAGGGCAGCGAGTGGTTCTCGTAGTGCGCGCGGACGACCCGGGAGAACAGCCAGGTCCGGATGATCTCGTGGGCGTGCGTGTTGAGGTCCATCGGGAACGTCAGCGCGAACAGCTCTTCGTCGCGCTCCCACCCGCACACGATCTGGGGCGAGAGCGACGAGATCGCCCAGGTGTCCATCACGTCCGGGTCGGCGACGAAGCCGCCGACCTGTCCGCGCTGGTCCTCGCTGTAGCCGTCGGGCACGTCGCTGCTCGGGTCGACCGGCAGCCGGTCCTCGCCCGGCACGAGCGGGTGCGCGTAGTCGGGGTCGCCGTCGGCGTCGACGGGGTACCAGACCGGGAACGGCACGCCGAAGAAGCGCTGGCGCGACACCAGCCAGTCGCCGTTCAGCCCGTTGACCCAGTTGTCGTAGCGGTACTTCATGTGCTGCGGCACCCAGGCCAGCTCGTCGCCGCGCTCGAGGAACGTCGCCTTGAGCCCGGGGTCGCGCCCGCCGTTGCGGATGTACCACTGCCGCGTCGACACGATCTCGAGCGGCTTGTCGCCCTTCTCGTAGAAGTTCGCCTTGCGCTGGGTCGGGGTCGGCTCACCCTCCAGCGCGCCGGCCTCGCGCAGCTGGGCCACCACGGCCTCACGGGCCGAGAACGTCGTCCTGCCGGTGATCGAGTCCCACGCCGAGCCCGCCGCGTCCGACGTGAGCCACTCGGGCCGCTCGCGCAGGATGCGCCCGTCGCGGCCGATGATCACGCGGGTCGGCAGCTGCAGCTCCCGCCACCAGGTCACGTCGGTCAGGTCGCCGAACGTGCAGCACATGACCAGGCCCGACCCCTTGTCCGGCTCCGCGGCCTCGTGCGCGATCACGGGCAGCTCCACCCCGTACAGCGGCGAGGTCACGGTCTGCCCGATCAGGTCGGCGTAGCGCTCGTCACCGGGGTGCGCGATCAGGGCGACGCAGGCGGCGATCAGCTCGGGCCGGGTCGTCTCGATGTACGCGGGCCCGCCGCCGTCGGTGCGGGTGAAGGCCACCCGGTGGTAGGCGCCGGGGTAGTCGCGCGCCTCGAGCTCGGCCTGCGCGACCGCGGTCTGGAACGTGACGTCCCAGAGCGTCGGGGCCTCGGAGAGGTACGCCTCGCCCCGGGCGATGTTGCGCAGGAACGCCTTCTGCGCGACGGTCTGCGACTCGTCGGAGATGGTCGTGTAGAGGCTGGACCAGTCCACGCTCAGACCGACGCGGCGCCACAGGTCCTCGAACGTGCGCTCGTCGACGTGGGTGAGCTCGTGGCACAGGGCGACGAAGTTCCGGCGGCTGATCGGCACCTGGTTCTTGGGGTCCGCCTTCTCGGGCGGGGTGAAGTCGGGGTCGTACGGGACGCTCGGGTCGCAGCGCACGCCGTAGTAGTTCTGCACCCGGCGCTCGGTCGGCAGCCCGTTGTCGTCCCAGCCGATCGGGTAGAAGACGTGCTTGCCGGTCATCCGCTGGTAGCGGGCGACCAGGTCGGTGTGGGTGTAGGAGAACACGTGGCCCACGTGCAGCGACCCGGACACCGTCGGGGGCGGGGTGTCGATGCTGAAGACCTGCGCACGACCCCGGGCCGGGTCCCCCTCGGGCCGCACGAACGCGTACGTCCCGTCGGTCCGCCACGCGTCCAGCCAGCGTTCCTCGAGCCCTTCGAGGGCGGGGCGGTCGGGGATCGCCGGTGAGGGAGCGGTGGTGGTCACGAGGAGCAATCTTAGGTAACGGACGCGGACCTAGACTTCGTGTGCCATGCCTGACACTTCTGCGCCTTCCGACACCCTGCTCGACACCCTCGAGTCTCCTGGTGAGCACCGGTCGCACGCCGACGTCGTGCGCGACCTCACGAGCCGCTGGCCCGAGCACCGGGTCGCGCCCTCGCTGGGCCGGATCACCGCGCTGACCGAGCTGCTCGGCGACCCCCAGCGGGCGTACCCCGTCATCCACATCACGGGGACGAACGGCAAGGGCAGCACGGCGGCGATGATCGAGTCGCTGCTGCGCGCGGCGGGGCTTCGGACGGGGCGCTACACGAGCCCGCACCTGACGTCGCTGACGGAGCGCATCACCATCGACGGCGAGCCGATCTCGGACGACCGCTTCGACGAGCTGTGGGCCGAGCTGGCGCCGTACGTGGCCATCGTCGACGACCAGCGCATCGACGACGTCGTCTGCACCTTCTTCGAGATCATGACCGCGATGGCCTTCGCCGCCTTCGCCGACGCCCCGGTCGACGTCGCCGTCGTGGAGGTCGGTCTCGGGGGCACCTGGGACGCCACGAACGTCGCCGACGCCGGTGTCGCCGTCATCACCCCGATCGACCTCGACCACACCCACCTGCTGGGGACGACGGTCGCCGAGATCGCCCGCGAGAAGGCCGGCATCATCAAGCCCGGTGCGCACGCGATCCTGGCCGGCCAGTCGCTCGAGGCGGCCCAGGTGCTGCTGGAGCGGTGCGCCGAGGTCGGTGCCCTGCCGCAGCGCGAGGGGATCGACTTCGGCGTGCTGGGCCGACAGCTCGCCGTCGACGGCCAGCTGGTCCGGCTGAACGGGGCCGAGGGCCCGGTCGAGGACGTGTTCATCCCGCTGCACGGGGCCCACCAGGCCTCGAACGCCGGGCTCGCCCTGGCGGCGGTCGAGGCGTTCCTCGGGCTCAAGGCGCTCAACGCAGACGTCGTGCGCGACGGCTTCGCCTCGGTCACGGTGCCCGGACGGCTCGAGGTCGTCCGGCGCTCGCCGACCGTGCTCCTGGACGCGGCGCACAACCCGCACGGAGCCGCCGCCGCCGTCGCCGCGCTCGAGGAGGCCTTCGACCTCCTCCCGCTCGTCGGCGTGATCGGCGTGATGGCCGACAAGGACGTCCGGGGGCTGCTCGAGACGTTCGAGCCGGCGCTGACCCACGTCGTGGTCACCCAGGTGGCCTCGTCGAGCCGCGGGATGCCCGCCGAGGAGCTGGGCGAGCTGGCGGCCGAGATCTTCGGTGCCGAGCGCGTCACCGTGGCCCCCGGGCTCGACGACGCGATCGAGGCGGCGGTCGGACTGGCCGAGGGCGAGGGCGTCGGGACACCCGGCGTGCTGGTCAGTGGCTCTGTCGTGCTGGTCGGCGAGGCGCGCAGCCTGCTGGTGAGCGAGCGTGCCCCGGGCGCCGCGGTGGTGGCGCCGGCCACCGAGGAGGACCCCGACGCGGACTGGGACCCGCTCGAGCGCGACCTCGGTGGCGAGGAGCCGACCGACGAGGAGCGGGAGAGCTGGACGTGAGCTCCGCCGTCCCGGCCGCGGACGCGCCGTCCCCGGTGTCCCCGCTCGCCCTCACCCCGCGCAACCCCATGCGGGTGGTGCTGCTGTCGGTCCTGCTCTTCGAGGTCATCGTCTTCGCCCTCGCGATCCCCGTGATGATCCTGGTCTCCCACACGGCCGCCGTCCCCGCCGCGCTCAGCGGCAGCGGGGCCGCGCTGCTGGCGCTGGTCGCCGCCGGGCTGCTCCGCAAGCCGGTCGGCTACCCGGTCGGCTGGGTCGCCCAGCTCGCGGGCGTCCTGCTCGGGTTCCTGACGCCCGCGATGTTCGTCGTGGGTGCCATGTTCGCCGCGCTGTGGGTCGTGTCCTTCGTGCTGGGCAAGCGGCTCGACGCACGGGCAGCGCCGGCTCCCGCCTGAACGCTCCCGCCTGAGCGCTCCGCGCGGTACCGCGCCGCGTTTTTACCGGGCCGTGACGCGATCGGTCCGGCGGAGGTGGGCCGGGCCACTACGGTGCTGCCACCGGACCGGGCACGAGCCCGTCGTCTCCGGTCGCAGGCGGGAGGCCGACGGTGGACCTGGTGAACGAGCTGACCTCGGGCCTGCTCTGGGTCGGCGGTGCCTTCGTGCTGTGCCTGGTGGGGTCGTTCCTGCTCGGCCTGCTGCTCTGCCGCCGTACGAAGTTCGGGCGCCAGTTCTGGCGGCTCGCCGGCCCCTACTTCACGCCCCGGCGGGGGGACCGGGCCAGCTGGAAGCCCCTGCTCACGGCGCTGCTCGTGCTGGCCCTGACCGTCGTCGGCGTACGCATCGACGTCGTGCTCTCCAACAACAGCAACCGGCTCTTCACGGCCTTCCAGGAGCTCGACCAGCCAGCGTTCTGGGGAGCCATCCTCTTCTTCAGCATCGTCGCCGCCCTCTACGTCGTGCTCACGCTGGTCTCGTACCTCATCGGGCAGCTGCAGGTCATCCGGTGGCGGCAGTGGACGAACGCCCAGGTGCTCACGGACTGGCTGAGCGGGACGGCGTACCACCGGGCGCGCTTCGTCGCCGACCCGATCGACAACCCGGAGCAGCGCATCCAGGCCGACGTGGACTCGTTCACCGACACCTCGCAGACGCTGGTGTTCGGCCTCATCTCCGCGATGCTCGGGCTGGTCTCGTTCTCGATCATCCTCTGGGGGTTGTCCGGACCCCTCGAGCTGGGCGGCGTCACCATCCCGCGGGCCCTGGTCTTCATCGTCTACATCTACGTGATCGTCGGCACCCTGATCGTGATCCGGATCGGCCGCCCCCTCATCCGGCTGAGCTTCCTCGCGGAACGGCTCAACGCCTCCTACCGCTACTCGCTGATCCGGGTGCGCGACCACTCCGAGGCCATCGCGCTCTACGGCGGCGAGGGCGTCGAGGAGCAGGGGCTGATGAACCGGTTCTCGGCGGTCATCGCGAACGTCTGGGCGCTCGTGTTCCGGAACCTCAAGTTCAACGGGACCAACCTGGTGATCAGCCAGATCGCCTCCGTGCTGCCCTACATCGTGCAGGCGCCACGCTTCTTCGCCCGCCAGATGACCCTGGGACAGCTCACCCAGTCCTCCGACGCGTTCGGGCAGGTGCTGGGGTCACTGTCGTTCTTCCGCGGCGCGTACGACACCTTCGCCGCCTACCGGGCCACGCTCGACCGCCTGACCGGCCTGCTCGACTCCAACGACGAGGCCCGCGTCCTGCCGGTGCCGCTCACGTCGACGCGCGCGGCCGGCCTCGAGGTCGAGGGCCTCGACGTCTTCCTGCCGAGCGGCGAGCCGTTGATCACCCGGCTCGACCTGACCGTCGAGCCGGGGGAGTGGCTGCTGGTGCGCGGCCGTTCCGGCAGCGGCAAGACGACCTTGCTCCGCGGTCTGGCCGGGCTGTGGCCGTACGTGCGCGGCGTCGTCTCGCGGCCCCAGGGCCACGTGATCTTCTGCTCGCAGCAGCCGTACCTCCCGCTGGGCGCGCTGCGCTCCGCCATCACCTACCCGGCACCCGCCGAGGACATCCCGGACGAGGCTGTCCGCCAGGCGCTCGTCGACGTCCAGCTCGGTCACCTCACCGACCACCTGGACGAGGTCAAGGACTGGATGGAGACGCTCTCGCCCGGCGAGCGGCAGCGGCTGGCCTTCGGCCGCGTGCTGCTCCTGGCACCGGGCCTGGTGTTCTTCGACGAGAGCACCTCGGCCCTGGACGAGGGCATGGAGCACGCGCTCTACTCGCTGGTCCGCGAGCGGCTGCCGCGCACGACGGTCGTGAGCGTCGGCCACCGCAGCAGCCTCGGCCCGCTGCACCAGCGCGAGCTGGTGCTGCTCGGCCAGGGAGCGTGGACCACCGGCACCCTGGTGGGCTGAACCGCCGCTGAAACCCCGTGCCCTCCGCCCCGCTGCGCGCGAGGATGGCGGGGTGGTCGAGGCCTCCGGTGTGCGGGTCCTGTGGGCCGACCTGCCCTCGCACGTCCGGGCCGCGGTCGAGGAGATCCTCGGCTCGCTCGTCGTGGAGGCGGTGTCGCAGCCCGGCGGCTTCTCCCCGGGCAGCGCGGACCGGGTCGTCACCGCGGACGGGCGCCGTGCGTTCGTCAAGGCGGTCGGTGCGGCGACGAACCCGCACTCGCCGGGCCTGCACCGCAGGGAGATCGCGGTGACCTCGGCACTTCCCCCGTCCGCGCCGACGCCCGCGCTGCTCGGTCGCCACGACGACCGGGGCGAGGGCGACGACTGGGTCGCGCTGGTGCTCACCGACGTGGAGGGTCGGCACCCACGGCTGCCGTGGCAGGCCGACGAGCTCGAGGCCGTGCGGATCGCCCTCGAGGAGCTGGCCGGCACCCCGGTCACGGGCGGGCTCCGTGAGCTCCCGGAGACGGGAGCAGGCTTCGCGGACGACTTCGCGGGCTGGCGACGGCTGCGGGACGACCCGGGTCCCGGGCTCGACCCCTGGGCGACGCGCAACCTCGAACGGCTGGAGGCGGCCGCCGGACGGGCCGAGGCCGCGCTGCAGGGGGACTCGCTGGTCCACGGCGACGGCCGCGCGGACAACCTGCTGCTGACTCCGGACGGGTCGGTCGTCGTCGTCGACTGGCCGTGGGCGACCCGCGGAGCCGCGTGGTTCGACCGGCTCGCCCTGCTGGTCAACGTCGGCCTCTACGACCGGGACGCGCCGCTCGAGGCGCTCCTGGCGACGTGGCTGCCCGACGTCCCGGCCGACGACGTCGACGCGGTGCTCGCCGGGCTCTGCGCGTACTTCGTCGACGTGGCCCGTCGGCCGGACCCTCCCGGGCTCCCGACCGTACGGGCGTTCCAGCGCGCCCAGGGCGAGGTGGTCCTGCGCTGGTTGCAGCAGCGCTGGAGCGACGCTCCCTGAGCGTGGAGCGGGGCCGACCCACTCGGCGCTCGAGGCACACCCTCCACCGGCAAGCACACCGTGCAGGGTGTGCCTCGGGGAGAACGGTGTGCCTCGTGGGCAGGTGCGTCCGAGCAGCCCCGATAGGGTGCCGGGCATGACCGACACACCGGCCCAGCGCTCGTTCGTCCTCATCAAGCCGGACGCGGTCCGCCGCGGCCTCGTCGGGGCCGTGCTGGCGCGCTTCGAGTCGAAGGGGCTGCGGCTGGTCACGCTGCAGCTGCGTCAGGTGACCGGCGAGGAGTCGGACCAGCACTACGCCGAGCACGTCGACCGGCCGTTCTACCCGCCGCTGCGGACCTTCATCACCTCCGGCCCGTCGGTCGCGCTGGTGGTCGAGGGGGACGAGGCGATCGAGGTCGTGCGCGCGCTGAACGGCGCCACCGACGGCCGCAAGGCCGCGCCGGGCACCATCCGTGGGGACTACTCCCTGTCCAACCGCGAGAACCTCGTGCACGGCTCGGACTCCCCCGAGTCGGCTGCCCGCGAGATCGCGTTCTGGTTCCCCGGGCTCGGCTGACCTCCGACCGGCAGCGCATGGAGAGGCTCAGCGAGCTTCATCCGCCCCGCTAGGGTCGGGGGCCCTCGCCGCTGACCGACGAGGACCTCGTGACCCTGCTCCTCGGCGTCGCCCTCGTGGCGCCGTGGCTGCTGCGTGCGCTGCGCTGCCGTGCGTTCTAGGTGCTGGCGCTGGTGCCGGGAGCCACGGCGGTGTGGACGGCGCGGCAGGGTCCGGTCGTGCTGGCCGGGCGCGTTCGCGGGCGCGATGACTCGGCTGCTTCCTCTGCTTCGCCGCCGCGCTCGGGCTCCTGCGCTTTCCCGACGTGGTCCCGCGCACGCACGCCGCCACGAAGCCGCAGACCCTCGGGCTCGTCCTGCTGGCCGCCGGTGTGCGTTGTCGCTGCGGTCCTGGGCGTCGTTCGGCACGCTCGTCCTCATCGCCGCCCTGCAGCTGGCGACCGCCCCCGTCTCGGCGCACCTCGTCGGACGCCCGTCTACCGCACCGACCAGGTCCGGCACGACCTGCTGGTCCGCGACGACCTGGCGACGGACCTGGAGGCGGCCGGCTCCCACCTCGGTCCGGCACCCGACGACGAGGACGACCGGCCCGGGGACGACGCTCGGCTCAGCCGACGGGTGAACCGGCCGAGCGCAGGCCCTGGTCGAGGAGCCGTACGAGCCAGGCAAAGCTTTCGTCGACGTCGGTCACGTAGCGGAAGCCGCCCTCGGCCTCGAGGACCGCGAAGCCGTGCAGCGCGCTGCGCACGGTCCGCAGCGCGTGCACCTCCTGCTCCGGCTCGAGCGCGTAGCCCCGCAGCATGGCCGAGAACGAGCCGAGCATCCGTTCGATCGCCACGCTCAGCGGGTCGTCGGATCCGGTCGGGCGGACGGCGTTGCCGGCTGCGTACCGGCCGGGGTGCGCCGTCACGTAGGCCCGCACCGTCTGCGCGCCCGCCCGGAGCGCATCGGTCCCGGCCCGGCCCTGGGTGGCTTCGCGCAACGCGTCGCCGAGCTCGACCGCGGCCTGGACGGCGATCCGGTGGACCAGGTCGGCCAGGTTGTCGACGTGCTTGTAGAGCGAGGGCGTCTTGACGCCGAGCCGTTCGGCGAGCAGCCCCATGCTGAGCCGGTCGAGGCCCGTCTCGTCGGCCAGGCAGGCGCCGGCCTCGGTGACGGAGGCCGCGTCGAGCCCCGCCCTAGGCACGCGGCAGCACGCGTGCGAGGAAGGGCAGCACGACCTCGAGCAGCCGGTCCGGCGTCTGCGTGTGGGGGTAGTGGCCGACCCCCTCGAGGACGACCAGCTGCCCGAGCCCCGCGGGCAGGTCGGCCAGGATGGCGTCGCCCTCGGCCTGCGGGTCGACGAAGTCGGGGTCGAGATCGCCCTCGACGACCAGGACGGGGCAGCGCACGTCCGCCAGCCGGCCCCCGGCATCGGACGGGTTCGCCGTGCACATCGCCTGCAGGGCCTTCATCCGGCCGGGCTCACGGAGCTTGGCGTCGATGCGGGCGAGCTCGGCGTCCCAGTCGGCCGGCTTGGTCGGGTAGGCGAGGTCGAGGTAGCCCTTCCAGGCGGACCGGCTCCCCAGCAGGGTGCGGCCCAGGAGCACGAACCCGCGCCGGTAGCGCGAGATCCGGAGCAGGCCGGTCAGCGAGTAGGAGACCGCCCGGGTGAACGGGGCCAGCTCGACGAGCCCGACGACGGCGTCGGGCGCGGTGGCGGCGGCGATCGTCGCGGCCCCACCGCTGATCGACTGGCCGACGACCACGGCCGGCCCGCCGCCGAGGTGACCGACGAGTGCGACCAGGTCGCCGGCGATGTCGGTGCGGCTGTAGCCGTCCCAGCCGACGCTGGAGTCGCCGCACCCGCGCAGGTCGAGGCTGGCGACGCGGTAGCCGGCGGCGGCCAGGGCCGGGGCGAGGAACCGGTAGGAGTGGCGGCTGTCCCCGATGCCGTGGGCCAGGACGACGAGGGGGCCCTCGCCGGTGACGTCGTACGCGAGGGTGCCGGTGCCGACGGTGAGGGTCTCGGTCATGGGGTGCTCCAGAGGCTTGGCTTGTGCTCTTAGACCGAAGGCTAATGCTATTAGCAAAGTCTGGTCAAGGGCGGTCGACCGCATCGCCGTTACGCTGGTCCGACCATGACGGTCCTCGAGCACGCGCCCAGCCCGGACTCCCTCTTCGAGCGGATCGAACCGCTGCTGGCGCGGGTCAGCAAGCCCGTGCAGTACGTCGGCGGCGAGCTCAACTCCGTCGTCAAGGACTGGGGCTCGACCGACGTCCGGTGGTGCCTGTCCTACCCCGACGCGTACGAGATCGGCCTGCCCAACCAGGGGGTCGCGATCCTCTACGAGGTCCTGAACGAGCGCGACTGGATCCTGGCCGAGCGCACGTACGCGGTGTGGGGCGACATGGAGGCCCTGATGCGCGAGCACGGGGTCAGCCAGTTCACCCTCGACGGGCACCGGCCGGTCGGCGCGTTCGACGTCTTCGGGCTGAGCTTCGCCACCGAGCTCGGCTACACCAACATGCTCACCGAGCTCGACCTCGCCGGCATCCCGCTGCACGCCGTCGACCGCCGCGAGCACGACCCGATCGTGCTGGCCGGCGGGCATGCCGCCTTCAACCCCGAGCCGATCGCCGACTTCATCGACGCCGCGGTGCTGGGCGACGGCGAGGAGATCGCGCTCGCCATCTCCGAGGTCGTCCGGGAGTGGAAGGCCGAGGGCCGCCCGGACGGGCGCGACGGGCTGCTGATGCGCCTGGCCGCGAGCGGCGGCGTCTACGTGCCCAAGTTCTACGACACCGAGTACCTGCCGGACGGCCGGATCCGGCGCATCGCGCCCAACCGCAGCGGCGTCCCGTACACCGTCCGCAAGCACACGCTGATGGACCTCGACGCGTGGCCGTACCCCAAGAAGCCGCTCGTGCCGATGGCCGAGACCGTGCACGAGCGCTACTCGGTGGAGATCTTCCGGGGCTGCACGCGCGGATGCCGCTTCTGCCAGGCCGGCATGATCACGCGCCCGGTGCGCGAGCGCAGCATCGAGACCATCGGCGCCATGGTCGCCAGCGGCATCGAGGCGACCGGGCTGGAGGAGGTCGGGCTGCTGAGCCTGTCCAGCGCGGACCACTCCGAGATCGCCGAGGTGACCAAGCAGCTGGCCGACCGCTACGACGGCACCAACGTCTCCCTCTCCCTGCCGAGCACCCGGGTCGACGCGTTCAACATCGACCTGGCCAACGAGCTCTCGCGCAACGGACGACGTTCCGGGCTGACCTTCGCCCCCGAGGGCGGGTCGCAGCGGCTGCGCCAGGTGATCAACAAGATGGTCACCGACGAGGACCTGATCCGCACCGTCGCCGCCGCGTACGCCAGCGGCTGGCGCCAGGTGAAGCTCTACTTCATGTGCGGGCTGCCGACCGAGACCGACGAGGACGTGCTGGCCATCGCCGCCCTGGTCAAGCGGGTCATCTCGACCGGGCGGCAGGTGAGCGGACGACGCGACATCCGCTGCACGGTCAGCATCGGCGGCTTCGTGCCCAAGCCGCACACCCCGTTCCAGTGGGCGGCGCAGTGCGAGGCCGAGGTCATCGACGACCGGCTCCGGCAGCTGCGTGCCGCGGTGCAGGGTGACAAGCAGTACGCCAAGGCGATCGGGTTCCGTTACCACGACGGCAAGCCGGGCGTCGTCGAAGGGCTGCTCAGCCGGGGCGACCGTCGGGTCGGCCGCGTGATCGAGGCCGTGTGGCGTGACGGCGGCCGCTTCGACGGCTGGAGCGAGCACTTCTCGTACGAGCGCTGGATGCGTTGCGCCGCCGAGGCGCTGGTCGGCACCGGGGTCGACGTGGCGTGGTTCACCACGCGCGAGCGTGAGTACGCCGAGGTGCTGCCCTGGGACCACCTGGACTCGGGGCTCGACCGCGACTGGCTGTGGGAGGACTGGCAGGACGCCCTCGACGAGCGCGAGGTCGACGACTGCCGCTGGACCCCCTGCTTCGACTGCGGCGTCTGCCCGCAGATGGACACCTCGATCCAGGTCGGTCCGACGGGGCGGACGTTGTTGCCGATCGCGCAGGTCAAGCAGGGGCTCGCTGCGTCTTCGTGAACCCCTTGGCCCGTTCCTGCGGCTGGTTCTAGGCTGCGGGCATGGCCGTCGCCCTGGAGACCGAGACCCCCGTCAACACCCTCGACGAGCTCGTCGCCGTGGTGGGGGAGCCCATTCCGATCGTGCGGAACAAGGTCCGCGACCGGCTCCACGACCTCGACCGGCAGTGGCTCGCCGCCTCACCCTTCTGCGTGCTCGCGACCTCCGACGCCGACGGCCGGCTCGACACCTCGCCCAAGGGCGACCCCGCCGGGCAGCTCGTGCACGTGCTGGCGGACACGACGCTGGCCATCGCCGAACGGCCCGGCAACCGTCGCGTCGACGGCTACAAGAACGTGCTGGCCAACCCCCACGTCGGGCTGCTGTTCCTCATCCCCGGCCGTGACGACACCCTGCGGGTCAACGGGCGGGCGCGGCTGGTGTCGGACGCGCCGTGGTTCGACGCGATGGTCGTCAAGGGTGCGCGGCCGGTCCTGGGCCTCGTCGTCGAGGTCGAAGAGGTGTTCACCCACTGCGCGAAGGCGTTCCTGCGATCCCGGCTGTGGCACCCCGAGACCTGGGAGCCCGAGCTCGTGCCGAGCCGAGCGGTCTTCGCGCACACCTTCGAGCGCGCGGACCAGCCGCTGGCCGAGGTCGAGGCGCACTACGGCCCGACGTACGCCGAGAAGCTCTACTAGGGCCTGCGCCCGCGGTCGGACCGACCGCTGCCGCGAGTGCAGGGACGCCCGTCGACCGTTCCGAGCTGGCTCGAGCGGTGCCTGATCCGAGCGAAGGCCGACACCCTCGTCGCCGTCGCCGGGCTGACCGTCGCCGGGACCGGGGTCGCGTCCGCCTGCTGAGCCGCTCTCGGCGAAGGAGGCGGCAACGCCTCTACGGGCGAGAGCGTCGCCTTCGTCATCGCGCAGACCGCCCTCACCGGCGAGGACCTGTTTCCAGACGGTCCCGCCCAGACTCCGACCTTCACCGTGACCAACCCCGGCGACGGGTGCAGACCCTCGGCGGAGTTCGACGTCGAGATGGCGAACCCGGACGGACGCCCTGGCTCCGGGACGCGATACCAGGCCGATCACCGGCCTCGTCGTCAACAAGGGGCCGGACGACACGTTCATCACCGCGATCGTCGTCGACATCGTTGGGGGTCGTTCGCGCGACCGGCGCCGCCGCCGGTACCTGCGGCGCCGGCGACCACGTGCTGCTCGACGTACGCATGCCGGTGGGTCAGCCCCTCGCCCCGTACGGCGGGTCCACGGCCTTCGCGGGCGCGTCCGTCGGCTTCGACGACAAGTCCACCAACCAGGACGCCTGCCAGGGCGCGGATCCGGCTGCGCCACCGCACCTCCGCCTAGCACCCGGCACCTGGCGCAGCACCGCGCGGCGGCGGTCCGATCGGCGGATCGTCGGGTGCGGGCCCGACGGTAGGTTTCCCCGTATGGCCCGAGAGCATCCGGAGCAGCAGGCTCCGCCCGTGCAGCGGCTGCGAATCCGCTACGCCAAGCGCGGCCGGGCCCGCTTCACCAGCTCCCGCGACTTCAGCCGCGCCTTCGAGCGTGCGCTGCGCCGGGCCGACGTGCCGATGGCCTACTCGTCGGGGTTCTCCCCGCACCCGCGGATCTCGTACGCCAATGCCTGCGCGACGGGCGCGGCCAGCGAGGCGGAGTACTGCGAGATCGGGCTGACGACGCCGTGCGACCCGGACCGGGTGCGCGAGGCGCTCGACACCGCCCTGCCGGCCGGGCTCGACGTCGTCGAGGTGTGGGTGGCCCCGGCCGGTGCCCTCGCCGACCGGCTGACCGGGTCGCGCTGGACCGTACGGCTGCCCCGCGCGGACCCGGACGAGGTGGCGACCGCACTGGCGACGTTCCTCGGCCGGGACGTCGTCGAGGTCCAGCGGATGACGAAGAACGGCCTGCGGACGTTCGACGCCCGTGGCTGCGTGGTGTCCGCGCTCCCGACGTCGGACGGGTTCGACCTCGTCCTCGCCCACGAGACCCCGCTGGTGCGACCCGACGACGTGCTGGCCGGCCTGGTCGTCGTGAGCCCTGCCCTGGTGATGCCCGACCCGCCGGTGCTCACCCGGGTCAGCCAGGGGGTGCTCGACCGGCAGACCGGGGCGATCGCCGACCCGCGCGACGAACGCGCCCTGTCGTGAGGGGGACGACCCCCACGCCCCCGCTGACTTCCACTCGCCAGCGTTCCCGGAACCCTCGACCTCCTCGTTGATTAGCACGGGTGTGGGATACTCGGTGAAGACCGGTAGGCCGACCAGGCACCCGGTCCTGGTGAGACCAGGTCGCGGGGTGACAGCCCGTGGCCCCGCGAGACCACGGAGCTCCACCGCGACGGGCGGCCACACGGCCATTGCCTGACCGCGGGTTCTCCGTGCAGCGGCGCCGGATCCCGCAGGCTTCCGTCCTCCCGGCCACGCCGGAGGGCGACCGACATCGGCACGCATCGCGTGCCGCGAATGGAGATCGAGTGCTCGACAACGAGCCCGACACGAACCAGACCACGCCCGCCGCGGACGCCGGGGCCACCGCGCCCCCCGCTCGCCGGCGCCGAGCCGCGAGCCGTCCGGCCGGACCGCCCGCCGCACCCCAGCCTGCCGCGGAGGCGCCGGCGACGGAGCCCACCGCGGCTCCCACGCCAGCCGTCGAGGCCCCGGCCGCCGAGGCTCCTGCCACTGAGACGACGGCCCCTGGAACGACCGACGCACCGCCCGCCGGTGGCCTCGAGTCCGCCGCGAGCACCAACCCCGACCCGGTCGGGAACCGCATCGCCGACCGTCTGGACGCCCTCGTGTCCGAGACGGCCGGCGGCGAGCCCGAGCTGACCGTCCCCGAGCCCGAGGTCACGGCGCCGGAGCCCGCCGCACGCCCTGCCCGTCGTGCGCGCAAGACGGCGACCCGCAAGGCCGTCGCGGCGGCAGAGCTCGCCCCCGCCGCCCCCGAGGCCGACGCCCCCGCCGCCGACGCCGCTCCCGAGACCCCTGCAGAACGGCCGACCCGGCGCCGGACGCGCAAGACGGCCGCTGCGCCCCCCGAGGCCGAGGTCCCCGTCGTCGAGGTGGACGTGCTGAGCGTCGAGGAGCAGCTGGAGACGGCCGCGCCGGAGGCCGAGGTCTCGCAGGTCGTCCCGTTCGACACCGCGTTCCCCGAGGTGGAGGCCCCGGCGGACGAGGCGCCGCTGTCGATGTTCTCGGCCCACGACGTCGTCGCCCCTGAGGTCGACGAGGCGGCAGCGGACGAGATCGGCGACGACGAGCCCGACGAGGTCGTGACCGACGACGCGCTGCTGAGCGGCGAGGTCGTCGCGCCCGTCGACGCGACGCCCGTCGAGGACGAGGCGGACGAGGAGAGCGACGACGACGAGGACGAGGACGACGCCTCGGACGCGTCCGCGGACAGCGGTGACGGCAGCCGCCGGCGTCGCCGTCGTCGCGGTGGCCGACGTCGGCGTCGCACCGGAGACAGCGAGCCCGGCGACAGCGACGACACCGCCGAGGACGCCGAGGCGGGCGAGACCGACGAGGTCGGCGACGCCACGGGGGAGACCCCGAGCGACGACGCCGCGTCGACCGAGGAGCAGTCCGAGGAGGGTGACGGCACCCGTCGTCGTCGTCGTCGCCGTCGCCGTCGTGGCGAGGAGGCGGATCCCGCACCCGACGACCCGACGGAGGTTGTCGTCCGGGTCCGTGAGCCCCGCAAGGCCAAGGCGCCCAAGCCCGCCAACGACGACCAGGTCACCGGGATCACCGGGTCGACCCGGATGGAGGCGAAGCGTCAGCGGCGCCGCGACGGTCGCGACGCAGGTCGCCGGCGTGCGCCCATCCTCAGCGAGGCCGAGTTCCTGGCCCGCCGCGAGGCCGTCACGCGCCGGATGATCATCCGCCAGCGCGAGGACCTCACCCAGATCGCCGTCCTCGAGGACGACATCCTGGTCGAGCACTACGTGGACCGCGAGTCCGCGACGTCGCTGATCGGCAACGTCTACCTCGCGCGGGTCCAGAACGTGCTGCCGAGCATGGAGGCGGCCTTCGTCGACATCGGACGCGGGCGCAACGCGGTCATCTACGCCGGCGAGGTCGACTGGGACTCGTTCGGCGCGCAGGGCCAGAACCGCAAGGTGGAGAAGGTCCTCAAGTCCGGCCAGACGATCCTGGTGCAGGTGACCAAGGACCCGTTCGGGGCCAAGGGTGCACGCCTGACGAACCACGTCTCGATCCCGGGGCGCTACATCGTCTACGCCCCCAGCGGGCACCTCTCCGGCATCTCGCGCAAGCTCCCCGAGAACGAGCGCAAGCGCCTCAAGGACATCCTCTCCGGCCTGGTCGGCGAGGCGAGCGTCATCGTCCGCACGGCGGCCGAGGGTGCCAGCGAGGAGGAGCTGGTCCGCGACGTCAACCGGCTCAAGGCGCAGTGGTCCGACATCGAGGCCAAGGTGGCCGGCGGGCACGCCCCGCAGCTGCTCTACGGCGAGCCGGACCTCACCGTCCGGATCGTGCGCGACCTCTTCACCGAGGACTTCGCCGAGCTGATCGTCTCCGGGAACGGCGGGCCCGACGACGCGTACGACGCCATCGACGGCTACGTGGCTCACGTCGCTCCGCACCTGGCGGACCGGCTCAAGCGCTACGTGCCCGAGGACGGTGACGACGGCGACGTCTTCGGACGTTTCCGCATCGACGAGCAGATCGCCAAGGCGCTGGAGCGCAAGGTGTTCCTGCCCTCCGGCGGTTCGCTGGTCATCGACCGCACCGAGGCGATGACGGTCGTCGACGTCAACACCGGCAAGTTCACCGGCAGCGGCGGCAACCTCGAGGCGACGGTCACCAGCAACAACCTCGAGGCCGCCGAGGAGATCGTGCGTCAGCTGCGGCTGCGCGACGTCGGCGGCATCATCGTCATCGACTTCATCGACATGGTGCTGCCCGCCAACCGCGAGCTCCTGCTGCGTCGTCTGGTCGAGTGCCTCGGCCGCGACCGGACGCGCCACCAGGTGGCCGAGGTGACGAGCCTCGGACTCGTGCAGATGACCCGCAAGAAGATCGGCACCGGGCTCATCGACGCCTTCAGCACCGAGTGCGAGGTCTGCCACGGTCGCGGCTACGAGATCCACGACGAGCCGGTCGACACGCAGCGCCAGGCCGACGGCGGTGCCCGTGAGCAGCGCGGCGGCGGTCGGCGCAGCGAGTCGTCGGGCAACGGCGGCTCTGCGGGCAACGGCAACGGCAGCTCGTCGGGCAACGGGAACGGCGGCTCGTCGGGCAACGGGAACGGCAGGGGCAACGGCGGTTCGTCGGGCCACGGGAACGGCGACCCGGGCTCGGGCTCCAACGCCGAGTCGGGTCGTTCCGGTGGTCGCGGACGGGGCCGCGGTCGACGGGGCTCCGACGACACCTCCGACGCCACCGCCAGCACCGACGAGGCGTCCACGGGGACCGACCCGGCCATCAAGGCCGCCGTCCAGCACGCCATCGCCGAGGTGGCCGCCTCCTCGAGGTCGGCGTCCGACGAGGGCGACAGCTGACCCTCACCGTCGCCGTGGTCGGCGCAGGCCCGTCGGGGGTCTACGTCGCGGAGGCGCTGACCCGGCAGGCGGCCGACTCCGGCCTCGACGTCACCGTCGCGGTGCTGGACCGCCTGCCGGTGCCGTTCGGGCTCGTCCGCTACGGCGTCGCACCCGACCACCCGTCGATCCGCTCCATCCGCAGCACCCTCGAGCGCACGCTCGACACGCCTGGCGTCACCTTCTACGGTGACGTCCACATCGGCCGCGACCTCACGGTCGACGAGCTGCGGGCGAACGTCGACGCCGTGGTCTACGCGTACGGCGCGAGCAGCGACCGCCGCCTCGGCATCGGCGGCGAGGAGCTGCCGGGCAGCCTCGCCGCACCCGAGCTGGTGACCTGGTACACCGGGCACCCCGACGTGCACCCCGACGAGGGTGGCGCAGCGCCGGGGCACCCCCCGGTGCCGGCGCTGCTGTCCTCCGCCCGCGAGGTGGTCGTCATCGGCGCCGGGAACGTGGCCCTCGACGTGGTGCGCGTGCTCGTCCGCGACGTCGACGAGCTCGCGACCACCGACATGGCCGACGAGGTGCTCACCGCGCTGCGGACGCGCGGGGTCTACGAGGTGCACCTGCTCGCCCGCCGCGGTCCGGCGTACACGGCGTTCACGACCAAGGAGCTGCGCGAGCTGGGCGACCTCGCCGACCTCGACCTCGTCCTCGACCCGGCCGACCTCGTCCTCGACGAGTCGAGCACCCTCGTGGCCGAGCAGGACAAGGTCGCCGCACGCAACCTCGCCGTGCTCGCGGAGTGGGCCGGCCGTCCGTCGACCGGGGCGACCCACCGTCTGCACCTGCACTTCTGGACCAGCCCCCTGGCGGTCCTCGGGACCGACCACGTCACCGCCGTGGAGGTGACCCGGTCTGCCCTCGGCGCGGACGGTTCCGTCCACCCGGTGGGGGAGCCGTGGACGATCCCCGCCCAGCTCGTCGTCCGGGCGGTCGGCTACCGCGGGCTCGCGCTGCCGGGCGCCCCGTACGACGAGCGCACGGGTCGCATCCCGCACGCCGAGGGCCGGGTCATCCGCGACGGCGCGTTCTCGCCCGGCGAGTACGTCACCGGGTGGATCAAGCGCGGGCCGACCGGGGTGATCGGGACGAACCGGTCGGACGCCGCGGAGACCGTGGTGTCCTTGCTCGAGGACGTCGATGCACGCGTCCTCGTCCCGACGGATCGGGCGGGTGCGCTCGGGGCGCTGCTCGCCGACCGCGGGCTGCACCCGCTCGGCATGGCGGCCTGGCACCGCATCGACGCCGCCGAGCGTGCGCGTGGCGAGGAGCACGGCCGGCTACGGACGACGCTGGCCCACCGGAGCGAGCTGCTCGAGGCCGCGGAGGGCCCCGAGAGGTGAGGCGTCTCCTCCCGCCTAGTCCCGGCGTCGGGTCGAGCGACGCACGACCAGGGTCGGGGTCAGCCGCAGGACCGGCTCGACCCGGCGGTCCTCGACGACGTCGAGCACCGTGGTCAGGATGTCGTTGCCGAGCTGGCGGAAGTCCTGGCGCATCGTCGTCAGCGGCGGGGCGAAGTGCTCCGCCTCCGGGATGTCGTCGAAGCCCACGACGCTGACGTCCTCCGGCACCCGGATGCCCTGCTCGACGAGGGCGTGGATGCAGCCCAACGACATCTGGTCGTTCGCGACGAACAGCGCGGTGAACCGCACCTCCCCCCCGGTCAGCGTGCTGCCGATGCGGTAGCCGGAGCCCGGGGTCCAGTCGCCCTCCAGCGGGCGAGGAGCGACCAGCCCGTGCTCCGCCATGGTGTCGCGCCACCCGCGGAGCCGCTCGGTCGCGTCCATGGAGTCCCCCGGGCCGGCGACGTGGACGATGTCGCGGTGCCCGAGGGCGATGAGGTGCTCGGTGGCGGTGCGGGCCCCCGCGTACTGGTCGATGGAGAGGGAAGGTCGGCCGGTCCGGCCGCTGGACTCGATGACCACCACCGGCAGCCGCAGGCTCAGCCCGCCCAGGACGTCGAGGATCCTGGTCCTCGAGGCGACGACGACCAGGGCGTCGACGCGCTGGCCCAGCAGGAGGTCGATCGCCGCCTGCACCGACGCCGGCTCGGTGTCGACGGAGGTGGCCAGCGAGACGGAGTAGCCGGCGGCGCGGGCGGCGGAGAGCAGGCCGAGGACCGTGCTGGTCGGCCCGTAGTCCGAGGAGCCGGTGGTCACCAGACCGATGTTGCGCGTGCGACCCCCGACCATGGCCCGCGCGGCCGCGTTCGGGCGGTAGCCCAGCTGCTCGACCGCCTGCTGCACCCGTTCCCGGGTCGCCTCGCGCACGCTCGCGTGGTGGTTGATCACGCGCGACACGGTCTGGTGGGAGACGCCGGCGAGGCGGGCGACGTCGAAGATCGTCGGAGAGGTCCGGCCGCGCGGTGCCGACGAGCTCGCCACGCCGTCTCCTGACCACGCCGAGGCAGCCCTCGTCGGCTGCCAGGCGCGATGTTATCGCGCACATGAGCAGATCTCAGGCATGAGCGGTCGGGGTCGGGCTCGACGTAACCACGAGGTAACACCCCTGATCACGAGCAGATCACGATGTGCCGCTCTGCTCAGGCGAGCCCGCACCACGCTTGACTTTGCCCAGAGCCGGTGAAATGTTATCGCTCACATCGGCGTCGATGCCTGGGCAGACGGCGCGCCAACCAGCGAGCACCCCACCAACGAAGGCAAGGGAACGTCGTCATGGTCCACATCCCGAAGTCATCCGACGTGCCCCAGGTCCCCGGGTCCAAGCTCTTCAGATCCTCGGCACGGGGTCGTTCCTGGGCATCGGCAACCCGGTCTGGATCGCGGTCGTGCTCTTCGCGATCGGCTGGTGGGTCCTCAACCCGACCGCGTTCGGCCAGACCATCCAGGCCGTCGGCGGCAACGACGCCGCCGCCGAGCTGATGGGCCTGCCGGTCAAGCGGGCCACCGCGACCGTCTACGTCGTCAGCGGGGTCTGCGCGGGGGTCGCCGGGATCCTGACCACCGCGCTCTCCGGCGGCGGCCAGGAGGCACGGATCGGCGACGCGTACGAGCTGCAGGCGATCGCGGCCGTGGTCATCGGTGGCACGCTCCTGTCGGGTGGCGTGGGCTCGATGATCGGGACCGCGGCCGGCATCGCGCTGCTCTTCGTCATCCAGAACCTGATCGTCCAGGGCGCCAACCTCAACTCCTACGTCCAGCAGGTCGTCTCCGGCGGCTTCCTGCTCGTCGTCGTCATCCTCCAGGCGACGGTCAGTCGCCGGTCAGGCAGATCCACGTGAGCATCCGCACGAACATCCACACGAGCATCCACACGGACAGGGCCGCATGAGCAGCACCACCATCACCGCCGACATCGCGGCCACCCTGAAGCAGGTCCGCCGCGAGGTCGCCGAGCTGCACGCCGAGCTGCCGCGCAACGAGCTGGTCGTGTGGACCGCCGGGAACGTCTCCGCGCGGGTCCCCGGCCGCGACCTGCTGGTGATCAAGCCGTCCGGCGTGAGCTACGACGACCTGACGCCCGAGTCGATGGTGGTGACCGACTTCGACGGGAACCTCGTGGAGGGGGAGCGCAACCCGTCGTCGGACACCGCAGCCGCCGGCTACGTCTACCGCCACCTGCCCGAGGTGAACGGGGTCGTGCACACCCACTCCACGTACGCCACGGCGTGGGCCGCGCGCGGCGAGGCGATCCCGTGCGTGCTCACGATGATGGCCGACGAGTTCGGCGGGCCCATCCCGGTCGGGCCGTTCGCGATCATCGGTGACGACTCCATCGGACGCGGGATCGTCGAGACCCTGCGGCAGCACCGCTCGCGGGCGGTGCTGATGCAGAACCACGGCCCGTTCACCGTCGGCACCTCGGCCCGGGCCGCGGTCAAGGCGGCCGTGCTGTGCGAGGAGGTCGCCCGCACGGTGCACGTCGCGCGTCAGCTCGGCGACCCGCGCCCGATCGACCAGGCGCACGTCGACGCCCTCTACGACCGCTACCAGAACGCGTACGGCCAGCGCTGAGGCGCCGGACCGACCCCCAGACCCGCACCACCTCCCAGACCCGCAACTCAAGGAGAGCCATGCCTTCCTCCACACCAACCGTGTGGTTCCTCACCGGGAGCCAGGGGCTCTACGGCCCCGAGATCGTCGCCCAGGTCGAGCAGCAGTCGCAGGACGTCGTGCGGATGCTCGAGACGTCCGGCCAGCTCCCGGTCCAGGTGGAGTGGAAGCCGGTGCTCACCGACTCCAACGCCATCCACCGCCTGGTCCTCGCCGCCAACGCCGACCCCGACTGCATCGGGCTGATCGCCTGGATGCACACGTTCTCCCCGGCGAAGATGTGGATCAACGGTCTCGACGCGCTGCAGACGCCGCTGCTGCACCTGCACACCCAGGCGAACGTGTCCCTGCCGTGGTCCGAGATCGACATGGACTTCATGAACCTGAACCAGGCCGCCCACGGCGACCGCGAGTTCGGCTACATCCAGACCCGGCTCGGCGTCCACCGCAAGACCGTCGTCGGCCACGCCAGCGACCCCGACGTGCTGCGGCGCGTCGCCGACTGGCAGCGCGCCGCTCTCGGCGTCGCCGCGGTCCGCTCGCTGAGGCTCGCGCGCTTCGGCGACAACATGCGCGACGTCGCGGTGACCGAGGGCGACAAGGTCGAGGCGCAGCGCGTCTTCGGGGTGTCGGTGAACGCGTACGGCGTCAACGACCTGGTCGCGGCGGTCGACGCGATCTCCGACGCCGAGGTCGACGACCTCGTCCAGACCTACGCCGACCTCTACGACATCGTCCCGGAGCTGCTGCCCAGCGGGGACCGGCACGAGTCGCTGCGCTACGGCGCGCGCATCGAGGCCGGGCTGCGGACGTTCCTGGTCGACGGCGGCTTCGGTGCGTTCACGACCAACTTCGAGGACCTGGGCGGGCTGCGCCAGCTGCCCGGCCTGGCCGTGCAGCGCCTGATGGCCGAGGGGTACGGCTTCGGCGGCGAGGGTGACTGGAAGACGTCGGTCATGCTGCACACCATCAAGGCCATGGCCGGGGGTCGCGTGCCCGCTGCCGGTGGCACCTCGTTCATGGAGGACTACACCTACCACCTCGGTCCGGGGCAGCAGAAGATCCTCGGCGCGCACATGCTCGAGGTCTGCCCGAGCATCGCCGTGGACAAGCCGCGGATCGAGATCCACCCGCTGGGCATCGGTGACCGCGAGGACCCGGTCCGCCTGGTCTTCGACGCGACGCCGGGCCCGGGCGTCGTGGTCGGCATCTGCGACCTGGGGGACCGGTTCCGCCTGGTGCTCAACGAGATCGACGTGACGACGCCCGACGAGCCGCTGCCCAACCTCCCGGTCGCCCGGGCGGTCTGGGCCCCCCGTCCGGACCTGCCGACGTCGGCCGCGTGCTGGATCGCCGCGGGCGGGCCGCACCACAGCGTGCTGTCGAGCGCCGTCGGCACCGACGTCCTCGACGACTTCGCCGAGATGCTCGGGGTCGAGCTGCTCGTCATCGACGGGGAGACCCGGACGCGCTCGTTCACCCAGGAGATCCGCTGGAACCAGGCGTACCACCGCCTGGCCGCCGGCTTCTGACCACCACAGACCTTCTGACCACCACGGCCCCGGGACGTCCGGGGTTCGAGGCGCACGCACGGAACGTACAGAAATCAAGGAGGATCTCGCAGTGAAAGCACGCAAGCTCATGACCGTGGCGGCCATGGCCGTCACCCTGGCGCTCGCCGCCACCGGGTGCGGAGGTGGCCGGGCCGGGAGCTCGGCCGGGGACACCCCCGCCGCCGGAGTGAACAAGGGCGCCCTCATCGGCGTCGCCATGCCGACCAAGACGTCCGAGCGCTGGATCGACGACGGCAACAACGTCAAGGCCAAGCTCGAGTCGCTCGGCTACAAGGTCGACCTGCAGTACGGCAACGACTCCGTGCCCCAGCAGCAGCAGCAGATCGAGTCGATGCTGAACAACGGCGCCAAGGCGCTGATCGTGGCGTCGATCGACGGGACCGCCCTGACCCAGCAGCTGGCCGACGCCGGCAACGACGGGGTCAAGGTCATCGCCTACGACCGCCTCATCAACGGCTCGCCGAACGTCGACTACTACGTGACGTTCGACAACGAGAAGGTCGGTGTGCAGCAGGGCACGTCGCTGCTCACCGGTCTCGGGGTCCTCGACGCGGACGGCAAGGACACCGGCAAGACCGGCCCGTTCAACGTCGAGCTCTTCGCCGGCAGCCCGGACGACAACAACGCGCAGTTCTTCTTCAAGGGCGCGATGAGCGTCCTGCAGCCCTACATCGACAAGGGCACGCTCAAGGTCGTCTCCGGCCAGACCGACTTCACCCAGGTCGCGATCCAGCAGTGGAAGCTCGAGACGGCTCAGGCCCGCATGGAGAACCTGCTCAACAAGTCGTACGCCTCGGGCACCAAGCTCGACGGCGTGCTGTCGCCGTACGACGGTCTGTCGCGCGGCATCCTGAACGCCACGAAGTCGGCCGGCATCCCGAACCCGGTCGTCACCGGTCAGGACGCGGAGAAGCCGTCGGACAAGCTCATCCTCGACGGCGTGCAGTACTCGACCGTCTTCAAGGACACCCGCAAGCTGGGTGACACCGCCGCGACGATGGTCGACGACGTGCTCAACGGCAAGACCCCGGAGACCAACGACACGACGACCTACAACAACAAGGTCAAGGTCGTCCCGTCCTACCTCCACCAGCCGGTGGTCGTGACCAAGGACAACCTGATGAAGGAAGTCGTCGACTCCGGCTACTACACCAAGGACGGCGTCGAGAAGGGCGAATAACCCTCCCGACGCAGTGGTCGGTGCCCCCGTCTGCGGACGGGGGCACCGGCCCCACCTGGCACAGCGAGCACGAAGGAGCACGGAGCCTGATGACGAACGACCCCATCCTGGCGATGGTGGACATCACCAAGACGTTCCCCGGGGTCAAGGCCCTGCAGGACGTCAACCTGACCGTCGAGCGCGGTGAGGTCCACGCGATCTGCGGCGAGAACGGTGCCGGCAAGTCGACGCTGATGAAGGTGCTCTCGGGCGTCTACCCGCACGGCTCGTACGAGGGCGAGATCGTCTTCGAGGGTGCTCCGGTCGCGTTCTCGGGCATCCGCGACTCCGAGCACGCCGGCATCGTGATCATCCACCAGGAGCTGGCGCTCAGCCCGTTCCTGTCGATCGCGGAGAACATCTTCCTCGGCAACGAGCAGCAGCGCGGTGGCCGCATCGACTGGAACGCGACGAACCTGAAGGCGGCCGACCTGCTGCGCCGCGTCGGCCTCGCGGAGAGCCCGGTCACCAAGATCACCGACCTCGGGGTCGGCAAGCAGCAGCTCGTGGAGATCGCGAAGGCGCTCTCCAAGGAGGTCAAGGTGCTGATCCTCGACGAGCCGACCGCGGCCCTGAACGACACCGACTCCGCGCACCTGCTCGGCCTGATCGACGGGCTGCGCGAGCACGGCATCACCTCGATCATCATCAGCCACAAGCTGAACGAGATCAAGGCCATCGCCGACCGCGTCACGGTGATCCGCGACGGCCGCACGATCGAGACGCTCGACCTGCACGCCGACGAGATCTCCGAGGAGCGGATCATCCGCGGGATGGTCGGCCGCGACCTCGAGAGCCGCTTCCCCGAGCGGGAGGCCACCATCGGCGACGAGGTGCTGCGCATCGAGGACTGGACCGTGCACCACCCGCTCGAGCACAGCCGGCTCGTCGTGGACCACGCCAACCTGCACGTCCGTGCCGGTGAGGTGGTCGGCATCGCCGGGCTCATGGGCGCCGGGCGCACGGAGCTGGCCATGAGCGTCTTCGGCCACTCGTACGGCCGCGACATCAGCGGTCAGCTCTACAAGAACGGTCGACCGATCAACGCGAGCACGGTCAAGCAGGCGATCGCCCACGGCCTCGCCTACGCTACCGAGGACCGCAAGCGCTACGGCCTCAACCTCATCGACGACATCAAGCGCAACATCTCCGGTTCGGCGCTGGGCAAGCTCGCCCACTTCGGCCACGTCGACGCCAACGCCGAGACGGTCGTGGCGAACGGCTACCGCAAGAGCATGCGGATCAAGGCGCCGGACGTCGGGGTGATCACCGGAAAGCTGTCCGGGGGCAACCAGCAGAAGGTCGTGCTGAGCAAGTGGATGTTCACCGACCCCGACGTGCTGATCCTCGACGAGCCCACGCGCGGGATCGACGTCGGCGCCAAGTACGAGATCTACACGATCATCAACGCCATGGCCGCGCAGGGGAAGGCGATCATCGTCATCTCGTCCGAGCTCCCCGAGCTGCTCGGCATCTGCGACCGCATCTACGCGCTGTCGGCCGGCCGGGTGACCGGCGAGGTCGACGTCGCCACGGCCCGGCCGGAACGACTCATGCAGCTCATGACCCAGGAGAAGGAGTAGGCGATGTCCGCCTCGACGCAGACCCTGACGGACGACACGCCCGTCATCCCTCCGGCCCCCGAGCAGGGCGGTGCCGGTCTCGGCGCCTTCCTGAGCGGGCGCCTGCGCCAGGTCGGGATCTTCCTCGCCCTGATCGCCATCGTCATCCTGTTCCAGGTGCTGACGGGCGGCACGCTGCTGACCCCCCGCAACGTCACCAGCATCATCGGGCAGAACGCCTACGTGCTGATCCTGGCCATCGGCATGGTGATGATCATCATCGCCGGGCACATCGACCTCTCCGTGGGGTCGGTGGTCGCCTTCGTCGGTGCCGTCAGCGGCATCATGATCGTCAACTGGGGCTGGCCCTGGTGGATCGGCGTCATCGCGGCGATCGTCATCGGCGGGGTGGTCGGCGCCTGGCAGGGCTTCTGGATCGCCTACGTCGGCATCCCCGCGTTCATCGTGACGCTGGCCGGGATGCTGACGTTCCGCGGGCTGACGCAGATGGTCCTGCACAACGTCCCGATCACGCCCTTCCCGGACGCGTACGTCGCGATCGGCTCCGGCTTCCTGCCCGACCTGGGCGGCGGCAAGACCACGTTCGAGCCGCTCACGCTGGTCCTCGGCGTGGCCGCCACCCTCGGCCTGGTGGGCCAGCAGATCCGTGAGCGCTCCAAGCGGGTCAAGCTCGGCCTCGAGGACGAGCCCCGCTCGTGGTTCCTCTCCCAGGCGATCTTCACCGCGGTCTTCGTGCTGGCCATCACCTTCACGCTGGCGAGCTACCGCGGCACCCCGATCGTCCTGGTGATCCTCGCCGCGCTGATCCTGATCTACAGCACGCTGATGCACCAGTTCGTCTTCGGCCGCCACATCTACGCCCGCGGCGGCAACCTCCACGCGGCGCAGCTGTCCGGCGTCGACACCAAGCGGGTCGACTTCCTGCTGTTCGTGAACATGGGCCTGCTCGCCGGCATCGCCGGCATCGCGTTCACCGCGCGGAGCAACTCGGCGCTCCCGGGCGCCGGCACCGGCTTCGAGCTGGACGCCATCGCCGCGGCGTTCATCGGTGGTGCGGCCGTCACCGGCGGCGTCGGCACCGTGACCGGCGCGATCATCGGTGGTCTGATCATGGGCGTGCTGAACAACGGCATGTCCCTGCTCGGGCTCGGCACCGAGGTCCAGTCCTTCATCAAGGGCTTCGTGCTGCTGCTCGCCGTCGCGTTCGACATCTTCAACAAGCGCCGCGCCGCGAACGCCAGCAAGTGAGCGCGCCCGTGGGACCGGGGAGCACGACCCTCGGCGTCGAGCTGGGGTCGACCCGGATCAAGGCCGTCGTGATCGGGCCCGACCACGACGTGCTGGCGACCGGCGGCCACGACTGGGAGAACGCCTTCGTCGACCGGCTGTGGACGTACCCGCTCGAGGACGCGTGGGAGGGGCTCCGCGCGGCCTGCGCCGGGCTGGACGACCTCGGCGCGGTGGACGCGCTGGGGGTGTCGGCGATGATGCACGGCTACCTGGCGTTCGACGTCGACGGCGAGCTGCTGACGCCGTTCCGGACGTGGCGCAACACGAGCACGGGAGCGGCGTCGGAGGCGCTCAGCGAGCGCCTCGGGCAGAACATCCCGCACCGCTGGAGCATCGCCCACCTGTACCAGGCGCTGCTCGACCACGAGGAGCACGTGGGCCGGGTCGCGTTCGTCACGACCCTCGCGGGCTACGTGCACTGGCAGCTGACCGGGGAGAAGGTCATCGGCGTCGGGGACGCGAGCGGGATGTTCCCGATCGACCCGGAGACCCGGGACTACGACGCAGCGATGCTGGCCACGTTCGACGGGCTGGCCGCCGACCTCGGGCTGCGTACGCTGCTGCTCGACCTGCTGCCGACGATCAGGCTCGCCGGTGAGGCCGCAGGCGTGCTGACCGAGGCGGGCGCGGCCCGCCTCGACCCGTCCGGCCGGCTCCGTCCCGGGGTCCCGCTCTGCCCGCCCGAGGGCGACGCGGGGACCGGGATGGTCGCGACGAGCTCGGTCGCGCCAGGCACCGGCAACGTCAGCGCCGGCACCAGCATCTTCGCCATGGTCGTGCTCGACCGGGCGCTGAGCCGGCCGCACCGCGAGCTCGACCTCGTCACGACGCCCGCCGGCGACCCGGTGGCGATGGTGCACTGCAACAACGGGGCCAGCGAGCTGCAGGCGTGGGCGAACCTCTTCGGCGAGTTCGCGACGGCGCTCGGCGCGGGGGCCAGCAACGAGAAGGTCTTCGCCACCCTGTTCGGCGCGGCGCTGGACGGCGCTCCGGACGGCGGCGGGCTGCTCGCCTACAACTACCTGTCGGGCGAGCCCATCACCGAGCTGGAGGAGGGGCGGCCGCTGGTCGTCCGGACCCCCGGCAGCCCGCTCGACCTGGGGACGTTCATGCGCACCCAGCTCTACAGCGCGTTCGCGACGCTGAAGATCGGGATGGACGTGCTGCTGGAGGACGAGCGCGTCAGGCTGGACGCGATGTTCGCGCACGGCGGGCTGTTCAAGACCGAGGGCGTCGCCCAGCGGTTCCTGGCCGGCGCCCTGCGGGTGCCCGTGTCCGTCGGCGACGTCGCCGGCGAGGGCGGGGCCTGGGGCATCGCCGTGCTGGCCGCGTTCCTGCGCGACCGGGGAGCGGACCAGACGCTCGCCGACTACCTCGACACCCAGGTGTTCGAGGGCGTCGAGCTCGTGACCGTCGAGCCCGACCCCATCGACGCGGCCGGCTTCGACGCGTTCATGGAGCGCTACGTCGCCGGCCTGACCGTCCAGCGCGCGGCGGTGGACGCCCTGCGTTGACGGGCGCGCACGCTCGGTGGGGGAGCGTCTCCCCGTCCGCAGGAACCGTGACCCGGTGCGTCATAGGATCTGGCCGTGTTCTACTCGCTCGCGTACGAGAGCCAGGCCTCGGTCCCGTTGACGGCGCCCGACCTGCTGGACCTGCTCGGGCGCAGCCGGGTGAACAACGCCCGGGCGGAGGTCACCGGCATCCTGCTGTACCGCCACGGCACCTTCCTCCAGGTCCTCGAGGGCCCGCGCGCGCAGGTCGACGACCTCTACGCCACGATCGCTCGCGACTCCCGGCACCACGAGGTCAGCACGGTGCTCGTCGAGGACCGACCTGAACGCCGGTTCCCGGACTGGACGATGGGGTTCGCCGACGTCGACGGCGAGCTGGGGGACGTGGACGGCTTCAACGACGTGCTGAGCTCGGTCCAGGGCCCGGACGGTCAGGAGAGCGAGAAGTTCCTCGAGCTCCTCGCCCTCTTCGCCACCGACGACTGAGCGCTGTTCCGTACCGTCTGTTTCGTACCGCCCCGTCCCTGATCAGCCGGCGCTGATCGTCCAGGACGCCTCGTGGGTCTGGCCCTCCTCAAGCACGACGACGCCCTCCCCGGAGCTGAAGGCGTCCGGCGGGCAGGTCATCGGCTCGACGGCGAGACCGACGCGGTTGAGCTCGGGCTCGGGCCGGTCGGCGGTGTGCACCTGCACCCACTCCAGCTCGGGCCCCCAGGTCATCTCGACGGCGAAGCCGTCGGGCGCCTCGAGGCGGACCCGGGCCTGTGCGTCGGCCTCGCGGCGCAGCCCGGTGAACGCGTGGTCCACCGAGGAGGTCCCGATCGGCGTGGGCTCCCGGAAGTCCGGCCAGGGCGCGTCGACCACGTCCCGCTCCCCGGCCGGCAGCAGCCGCGGGCCCTCGGTCTCGATGAACCGGTCGGCCGGCAGGGTGAGGACCGAGGAGTCCAGGAGGGCACCGCCCGCGGTCAGGTAGGGGTGCGCGGCCACCCCGTACGGGGCCCGGCCGAACAGGCTCCGCGCCCTGACCGTCGTGGTCAGGCCGCCGTCGGCCAGGGCGTACGTGCACTCGACGACGAGGCGGTGCGGGTAGCCGGCGCTCGGCGCGAGCTCGACGCCGAGCGTGACGGTGTCCTCGCTGAGCGAGACGACCTGCCACTCGGCCCAGACGAGCAGCCCGTGCAGCGCGTGCCCGCGGTCCGGCTCGCTGAGCGGCAGCTGCTGGTCCTCGCCGTCGAAGGTGTAGCGCCCGTCGACGACCCGGTTGGGCCAGGGGGCGAGCAGCGCGCCCCGGAACCCGGGCCGCAACCGGTCGGCGTGGAACGCCACCACGAGCGGACGGCCGCCGTGCTCCAGCGACCGCAGGCTCGCGCCCAGCGTCACGACCGACGCCTCGTAGCCGCCGTGGTGGAGGCGGACCTCGTGACCCGTCAGCGGGTGCGACGGGAGGTCGTGGACGGCAGGGGCCGGGGTGGTGGACACGTCGGTCAGCATCCCACCCCGCGACGGCGACCGCCCCACCGCTCAGGTGGGCGGCGCGACCAGGCGGTCGAGCAGCTGGCCGAGCGTGCGCGCGGGGTGCGTGGTCATGCCGGCGTGCACGGGGGACGGCTGGACCACCGTGCTGCGGGGGGCCGTGAGCATCCCGAAGCGGACGGCCTGGCCCTCGTTCTCACGGGCGAGGCCGACGGGGGTGCGGCAGGCGGCCACGACCGCGTCCGCCGAGGTCTGCACCGCGTCGATGTCCACGTCGGGCGCGATGGCGCGCAGCCGGACCGGGTCGAGCACGACCGACGCCGCCAGGTAGTCCAGCGCCTGGCAGTAGAGGACGACCCCGACGTTGACGAACTCCCCGCGGTCGACGCGGGGGACCGCGCGCAGGACGGCGTAGACGAAGGCGTGCCGCTTGACCGGGGCCGCTCGCTCGCTCACGGCAGCCACCGGTCGGCCTGCTCGAGCCGGGCCAGCAGGTAGTCGGCGTACGCCTGCCGGGCGCTGGCCGCGTCCGGCGGGGCGTGCGCGTCCGGCCGTCTCGGGTCGGGCAGCAGCCACGCGTCGGGGACGAGCCCCAGCACGTCGGCGAGCAGCCCGCGGCTCACCTGCCCGGCCAGCTCGTCGTGGACCGATCGGGGGTCGCCGACGGCAGCGAGCACGTGGTCGTCGTAGCGGTAGGGCGCGCTCGCGAACGACCCGGGCCGGCCCCACGCGTGGTGGAAGCGCAGGCAGGCGCCGTGGTCGATGGCCCAGAGCGTCTTGTGCCAGACCAGCAGGTTGGTGTTCCGGGCGCTGCGGTCGACGTTGGCGACGAACGCGTCCAGCCAGACGATGCGGGCAGCCTGACCGGCGTCGACGTCGAAGCTGGGGTCGTAGCCGACCGAGCCCGGCAGGAAGTCGACGGCCAGGTTCAGCCCGGCGCTGGCGGTGACCAGCTCCTGCACCTCCTCGTCGGGCTCGCGGCGCCCTAGCTCGGCGTCGACCTCGATCAGGGCCAGGTCGGGGATGTCGACCCCGAGCGTGCGGCCGAGCTCCCCGACCACGATCTCGGCCACCAGGGCCTTGGGCCCCTGGCCGGCCGCGGTGAACTTCACGACGTACGTGCCCAGGTCGTCGGCCTCGACGAGCCCGGGCAGCGACCCGCCCTCGCGCAGCGGTGTGAGGTAGGTGGTGGCGTGCACGTGCGGCAGCTCTGGGGGAGGGCCGTCGTCGAGCGCGGTCACGCGTCGGCCCAGGCGTCGTCCACGGGCGCGTAGCCGAGGGAGCGGCGGGTGTGCTCGAGGTCGGCGCCGTTGTGCCGGTTCGCCGACACCCCGTGGGCCACCACGAAGCCGTCGACCCCGGTCGGGAGGTCCGCCTCCACCGCGGCCCGGACCAGCTCGGCGGCGTCCCGGGGGCTCAGCCACGCGGTCCGCTCCTGCAGGTCGCCGTCGGTCGGCGGCGGGTCGAGGTGGAAGTAGCCGATCCGCAGCGCCACCACCGACGTCGCCGTCGTCGCGGCGGTCATGGCGCCGACCGCCTCCGACCAGGCCTTCGTCGCGCCGTAGAGGTTCGCCGGCCGAGGCTGGTCGTCGGTCCGGCGCTGGACCGGGGCCGGCACCGCGGACATCGCGTGCAGGCTGCTGGCGAGCACGAGGCGACGTACGCCCGCGTCGGCGGCCGCCCGCGCGACCACGTACGCGCCGGTCAGGTTCGGACCGACGAGCTCGTCGAACGTCGCGTCGGGCGACGGGTTCGCCGCCAGGTGGACGACCGCGTCCGCGCCGGCGAACGCGGCACGGCAGGCGTCGAGGTCGGTGACGTCGAGCACCTCGGTCCCGTCGGACCCGTCCGTGGCGCGGTCGGTGCGCACCAGGTCCCAGCGGTCCGCCAGGACGGGCGACACCGCGCGACCGATGCGGCCGCCGGCCCCGGTCATGACCACCCGGCGCGGTGCGGGCGGCGACGTCTGGTCAGGCATGATGGACACCGTAACGGGCACGTGCAGCTCGCCGACCGGTCGCCGTTTGACCGGCCTTGAGAACGGCACGTAACCTGGACCCTCGGTGCGCGCTCCGGTGCGCCCACGTACGGACCGTCACGCTGTTGAAGCAGACAGGCGAGGTCGTACGGCTATCCCAGAATCTATGGAAGTAGGTCAGGCGTGTACGCAGTCGTGCGTAGTGGCGGCCGCCAGCACAAGGTCACGGTCGGCGACGTTCTCGAGGTCGACCGCATCCACCAGGCGGCCGG